>ONZZ01000060.1_pt1 | contig 92521 bp, 86 predicted proteins | sample 1671101 | NCBI WGS metagenome assembly ONZZ01 (sample SAMN06348122, study PRJEB24527) | human gut metagenome | biome: human gut; feature: ankylosing spondylitis patient; material: feces | host: Homo sapiens | place: China | collected 2015-10
GTGCTGCACCTGGATTTGAATACACAGAAATACGATACGCCGGAATCGCTGACCAACGTGTTGGAGGAAAACGTGCAGAACTGGGAAGCACTTTATGGAGCATCTTCCAATGAAATCGGTGTGCCCCGGCGTTTCCAAGGCATCATCCGCCGTGCATGCGAGCAGACAGGCCGCCGGGTGGTAATTCTCATTGATGAATACGACAAACCCATGCTCCAAGCCATCGGCAATGAAGCCTTGCAGGATGAATACCGCAGCACCCTGAAAGCCTTCTACGGAGCATTGAAGTCCATGGACGGGTGCATCCGCTTTGCCCTGCTTACGGGAGTGACCAAGTTCGGTAAGGTCAGCGTGTTCAGTGATTTGAATAACCTGATGGACATCTCCATGGACGATCGTTACGTGGAAATCTGCGGCATCAGCGAAAAGGAAATCCATACGTATTTTGAGGAAGACATTCATGCGTTGGCTACAGCTGCGGGCCTGACTTATGGAGAGACTTGTGCGGAGCTGAAATCCAATTACGATGGCTATCACTTCACGGAAAATGCCGTAGGCATGTACAATCCGTTCAGTCTGCTCAATACGTTTGCAAAGAAAAAGTTCGGCAGCTACTGGTTTGAGACAGGCACACCGACTTACCTTGTCGAACTGCTCAAGCTTCACCACTATCCGATAGAAGAACTGGAACACATCGTCACCAGCCAGCCGGTGCTGGACAGTATTGATACGGCTTCTACCGACCCGATACCGGTCATCTACCAGAGCGGCTACCTCACCATCAAGGGCTACAACAAGATGTTCGAGAACTATACGCTGGGTTTCCCCAACCGCGAGGTGGAACAGGGCTTCTTCAAGTTCCTGCTGCCCAACTATGCGTCTGTAAGCGTAAGTAAGTCGCCCTACCAGATTCAGTGCTTTGTGGAGGAAGTAATGGCAGGCAAAGTAGATGATTTCTTCGAACGGTTGAAGACTATGTTTGCAGACATCCCTTACGAGCTGGCGCGCGACCGTGAAGTGCATTACCAGAATATTCTCTACATCATTTTCAAGCTGATGGGTTTCTATGTGCAGGTGGAGTACCACACCAGTCGCGGTCGGATTGACCTGGTACTCCAGACGCAGGACTACGTGTACATCATGGAATTCAAGCTGAACGGCAACGCAGACGAAGCTTTGGCCCAGATTCGGGAGAAAGGCTATGCCGCACCTTTTGCCAAGGACAGCCGTACGGTCTACAAGATTGGTGTCAACTTCAGCGATGAGCTTCGTAACATTCAGGAAGTGAAGGTAGAGATGGGAAACTAAGAAGAAACTACAAACTTTTTGATTGAATGTGATGGCAAGCGGATGCTTTTCGATACCGGTGTCGGTGCTCCTGATAGCCGGATGATGGAGGGCTTGAAATCGTTGAACGTAAAGCCTGAAGATATAGACTGCTTGCTTCTTACCCACTTCCATGGCGACCATATCGGTGGAATGATGAAGGACGGTAAGGTGGTATTCCCGAAGGCTGAGGTATATGCTTCGAAGGCAGAATACGATGCCTGGATGAAAATGCCGGCCGACAAAAGGGCACAGGTAGAGACCACGATGAATGCCTATAAAGACCGTCTGCATCTTTTTGCTTTTGGAGATACGCTTCCCGGAAATATGCTCCCAATGGAGGCCATAGGACATACACCGGGGCATACCGTTTATAAGGCCGGCAAGCTGCTGGTAATTGGTGACTTGTTTCATGGGTATGCCTTGCAGAAAGACCATCCCGAAATCTGTGCGCAGTATGACATGGATAAGACCGGAGCCATAAAAAGCCGCGAATACTACCTGCAATATGCCCGTGAAAAAGGACTGGTAATGGCAGGTATGCATTTGCCTGTTCCGGCCTTTGCGGAATAAGGCTGTGGAGTTCGTGATGTCTTTTAGATTAATCGTTTGTAAAAGCTGTCGCATTGTTTCTTTCTTCTAATAATGCGATTAGCTTTTTCTCATCCTTTGCATATAAATAGACTTTCTTCCCTTTCTGAAGAGTAAGGCATACGTTATACCATCCATGAATCACGTCAAACTTAGTGGAGGCATAATGGTCTGTTTTTATGATATCTTGTAAGGCTACTGTCTTCAAAAGGATGTGTGGAGTACGCAGTTGCAGTATGTCGTTCCTTACGGCGTAATAAGTGCGACCCGAGGAACCACCACAGGATAATGTAGCCCCCATAAATCCATCTGTTTTTAAGTCTGAAATTTTCCATATGGTTTAAGGTGAGATATGTAATTGGATAATGAAAAAATATACGAAAAATAAGCGGAAAAGTGCTCTAAATTAGAGTTTTCTTCAGGAAAAATCCCTTGTGCGTTATTTTGTATTTTCTGCCTCCCAGATTCATCCTTTCATATCTTTTGGTTTTGACAAAATCCAGGTTGAGGTGCCGGTTGTTTTCAAAGGCATAAAGAGAATCTATTAACATTACATGGATACCTGATTCCAGAAGGATTGTTGCCATGAGTTGATGATTGATTTTCGTCTTAAAAATATAATGCCCGTTCGTATTTTTTTCTAACTGAAAGGTGTCTGTGCCGGATGACTGGGCAAAAAGGCTATTGCAGAACAGCAAGGCGGTTGATAGCAGTGTAATGATTTTTTTGGTCATAAAGGTCGTTTTATGGTGTGAAAGCAAATATATGAAAAAACGGCACAGATTTACATTTCTATTTTGTTTTAACCGAATGTCAAAACGCTTTGGGGAAGACTCCACTTCTTCAAGGAGTTTTCTATGTTTTCCACAAAGGAAACGTATGTTCTTCGGTGCGGAACCATATGTTTCTGCTTTTGAAAACATACGGTTCAGGATCGGGAGACGTAAAAAATAAAACAGGTATTTCCCGGAAAACAGGACTTCGTTTTTCTAATTCCTTTCCCAACTTTGAAATGCCGTTTCTTTTTTGTATTTTTACGCTTGTAATCAAAACAAATGCCTATGAAAATGAAACCGTTATTATGGAGCTTGGTAGTCAGTGCCGTAGTGTGCAGTCTCTGTCTGTTCGTCACACAATGGATGGGCCTTGCCGATGATTGGCGCATCTTTGTGAGCGTATTCTTGGGGGTACTGTTGGGAAACGGTTGTAACCGGTGGTTGCAGCGTGCAACTCATTGAAAAATTCTCAGGCAAGCGGAATACTTACCTGAGAATTTCTTTTTTCATCGGATAATCCCCGTGTCACTGTCCTTCAGCTGGATGGAGCGGTTGACAGCGCGGAACTTGCGTCCTCTGGTCAGGCGCCACGTCACGGTCAGGTTGACGAGGTTGCAGGCGTCGCTACTGTAGAGGGCAGTGGTTTTCTGGAGGTTCCGGTTCAGGACTTCCGATTCGAACATTTTGTATTTGTGTTGAAAGGGCTGTTGCCAGATAAGGGCAAACTGCCAGTCTTTGTAGCTGTAGGCGGCCTTCAGGGCGATGTCGCCTCCGCTGTAGCCTTTGGTTTCCCCTTCCAGAAAGCGGGAACCGTTGTCGGCGTAGGCATGGAGGGAGAGATTGCCTAAGTAGGCGTTGAGGGCTCCCGTGGCAAAGTAGGACGTGTAGCAGTGAGTGTAGTCGTGGCCGAAGTTGAAGCAGCGGAACAGTCCCCCGTAGGCCGTGACGGAGAGCTTTTCCGGCATCAGCCAGTAGCTTGCGTAGGCCATGGCGTGCAGGGCATCAATCTCTTTCTGGTTGCGCTGGGTGTAGATGAACCGGTCGTCGGACGTGCGTTCGTACACCGCCATGTTGGGGTGAGGACATTTCTTGTAGAAGCCTTGCAGATTGATTTGCAGACGGGAGTCGTTGTACGACAGCCGGAGGGTGTGATACGTCTCCCGGTTGGGCTTGAGGTCGGGACTGCCTACGGTCCATTCCATGCGGTTGGTGCGGATGGCGGCATCGCTGATCATGGCTACCCGTGAGGTGCGTTCGTTCAGCTGGAAATTGTAACTCAGTTGCAGAGAGTGGGTGAAGTTGTAACTCAGGGCTGCTTTCGGACAGAAACTCCAGTAATCGTACGAATGGGCTTGCTGGCGGTAGTGCAGGTAGCTGCCTCCGATGCCTGCCGAGTAGCGGAGCTTGCCCCACGCTCCCTTGATTTCCGAAAACAGGTACACGCGGTTGTGGTGCATGGGGGTGACGGAAGAAACATCGCCCGTATATTCATTGTTTGTGTATTTCTGGCTGTAGTTGAGGCCGGCAGAAAGGGTGAAGGGCTTCAACCGGTTTTCGTATATGGCCTCGCTCAGCAGGGAGTAAGTGCGTCCGTCCACGTCGTAACGGTAGGGCGAACCTTCGTCGTAGCTGTCGGAGGAGCGGGTGCCGATGTATGTGCCCACGGCATTGAGGGTAAGCGACTGCCGGGGGGAGAACTGCTGGAAGTAGTAGAGGTCGAGCACCGGACTGCTGCTCTGGCTTTGTTGCTGTTCGAGGGCGGTGTACGTCTGTGTCCCGTCCACAATCTGTTTCTGACTGAAATCACCCGGCACGTGACTGAAGTCGCCGCTCAGTGAAGCCTGAAACACATAGCGGCTGGAGTCGGCCAGGTTGTAGGTCAGTTTCATCTGGTTGCTCAGACTCCGGTTGCGCGAGGCGAGGTCGTTGCGCTGGATGGTATAAATGGAGCCGTCGTTCAGGTGGTAGTGCGCGGTTTCTTCCGTCCGTATTCCTTTAAAATCCCGGTAGCCGAAGCTGTAGTTCAGCGACAGCTCACTCTTTTCCGTGTTCCATTTGCCGTATACTGTGTAATCGCCGTCGCGGGTAGTCAGTGCCTGGGTGAGCGAGGTTCCTAAAGTATATCCGTTGTCTGCCCGTCGGGTAGTGATGTCAATGACGTAGGCAATGCCGTCGCCATAACGCACACCAGGGTTGTCGATGAAGTCAATCTTGCGGATGCTCTTCGGGTCGAGCGACAGCATCTCTGCCTTGTCCGCAATGATGCCGTTGATGCGAATCTGTACACTTCCCCGCTGGTCGATGGCCGAGATGCTGTGGCCCACCTCATCCACACGGATATTTGGTAAGGTGAGTTGCTGGAGCAGACTGTAGCCCGAGCGGGAAGAAGCTTTCTGCTGTTCGGAGGGATAGAGTAGCAGGCCGTCGGTTTTGTGGATAATCCGGTCGGCCTTGACTTCCACTTCGCCTAGTTCCACGGTGGGTTCCACTTCTTGTGCCAGAGTGGGGAGGGCCAACAATAAAAGAAGAAAGATGCTGGCCAGAAATCGGGAGACGGTCAGCAGAAGCCGGCTTTCGGTCTCCTGCTGGAAAAGTAATTTGAGTGTGTTCATTTGTTCCTGTGTGTAAATTTCAGGAACAAAAGTAAGAGGGCGTTACGAAGGCGTCAAAAACCGACGCTGACATTTGGCTGACAATTCGCTGTCAGCTTTTCAATTCGTTGATTTCCAAGGAATAGTTTCGTCCTCTGTCGGCCACTATTTTCAGTCGTGTATGCTCCTCTACGATGGGTTTCAGCCGGCGGATAAGGGTGTAGAGCGTATCGTTGGCATCGTCTTTCTTGGGCCAGAGTGTCGCACAGATTTCCTCTTTCGATATGGAGTGGGAAGGTGACTGCCAGAACAGCCGCATCAGTTGCTGTTGCATGGGGGTGAAGCGGATAGGCGTGTGGTCGGCGCCGTAGAAACGGTCGTCTGCATCCGAATACGTCAGTCCCCCGAAATCTTCGGCAGATTGTGTACCATCTTCAGCCGGTTGTCCGCATCCTCCGACGGGTTGCAGCACCAGATTCTCTTTCTCTCTTTTCCGTAAGTACAGCATCGAGCCGATGGCCCAGAGGATAGCCGCTGCCATCAGTCCGGCAGGCAAGCGCTGGTCGGACATGCCGAATACAGCCGCTGCCGACAGACGGGTATAGCCTTTCAGGGCCAGGGTCTCGCCTGCGTGTTCGTTTCTTATCATCAGTGTATCGCTGTAGATGGCCTGTTCATCCGTCGAACCGCCCTGATACTCCTTGTCCACCACATCGAACGTGAGGAAAGAGGTTTCCTTCAGTCGCCGGTTCTTCAGGTGTCGGCAGAACCGTTCATCGGACACGACAATCAGTACCTGTCCGCCCGAAGTACGCCGGAGCTGCTTGTATGCCCGTATCGTGTCTTGTGTCACAATGGGCTCCTTCTTTTCCAGTAAAGTCAGTGCCAGTGCCTGATTCAGGTCGGCTGTTATTTCGTTTCGTGTCACGTGGTAGTTATGGCGTCCGGCCAGCAGGGAAGTCAGCATCAGTGCCAGAAACACGGTGACGGATAGTAGTCTGCGATTCATAAATATCGGGTTTGGTTTCTGCAAATGTAATGAATTCTGTGCTTTCTCTTTCTTATGGCGGATGAAAAATATTGTATTATTTATACTCCGCTTTGCTCCGGTATTCATTTGGAGTCATTCCGGTGGCTTTCTTGAATACACGAGTGAAGTGCTGCGGATACTGGAAACCGAGTTGATAGGCTATCTTCGCTTGCGCAGTGTTTCACGCTGGGCAATCCCTTTTGTGCGGCATTGTCTCCCGTGAAATATTGGTCTAGGAATGTTTCGAAACGGGTTAGAATGTCGTGGTGGGCATCCTGACGGGTGATGAACTGCCTTTCGTAGAAGCGTAGGCAATAGTTGAGCAGCAACTCGATGTGGTTGGCAATCAGCCGTTTGCTCATCCTGTCCACACTATGTTGCAATTCCTCCTGAATGTTCTGCAGGCAGTCGATGAAGGTGTGTCGTTCCCGTTCCGAGAGATGCAAGGCTTCGTTTACTTCATACGAGAAGAACGTGTATTCCTTGATAGTGCGTCCGAGGTTGGTGCCGCGAATCAGGTCGGGATGAAAGCACAGCGCATAGCCTTGCGGCTGGAACGTATCGCTGGCGGCCGTAAATCAGGTCGCAGTTCTTTTCGTCTTTCAGAATGCCCGTGAGACCTTCCTCGGTCGTAAATGTGGGACGGGTATATTCTTTCAGTATCTGCCGGGTGCAGGTACCGTTGTTGACCGTGATTTCAAACAGTTTTGCCTCCGTGGAACTGGTGGACAGAAAGACGAGCACCCGTTCCTTGTCCAGCCCTCTGCGGGAGATGGCGTCTTCCATATCGTCGATATTCTGGTAGAAATAGTTCGTCAGGTTGGTAGACCACGGCAGGTACATGAAGAGTGTCCGCTCGTTGTCGGCAGACGGAATTTCTTCTTTCTGGCAACTCGTCAGGCAGGAGAGTCCGATGAGAAGCAATATGGGAAGCAGGCGGATTAGTTTCATGAAACTTGCACTATTTTTTATAGGTGATTTTGAAAGGCAGAACCTGGAACACCTCGCAGTCGGGCGTAATCAGCTCCAACTTGTAGGTGAGAGAGGCTCCGTCTGTACCTTCCGTCAGTTGGTCGAGCACTTCTTGCGGAAGAAGGTCCTTGAAGCTGATCTTGCCGCTGTTCATGCGCAGATAGCGTGCCTGTCCGTTTGTGTCCACGGCAAGCAGGGCTACGGGAGCATACTGGCTCAGGATACTTCCGGTGTATTCCTTGCGCGGGGTGACTTCCATGCTGCCGAGGTCGTAGGAGATTTCGTGGCCATCGGGTGCAAAGAGCTTCTTTTCTTGATTGACAGTGATTTCCGTGTACGTGAAGTCATAGATATCCGTACCTTCGGGTTCCAGTTCCTCGTCGGTAGAGAAGATGACCACCTCACAATGACGCAGACGGTCGTAGCCTGTGAGATATACTCCGTTGCTCAGCAGCTTGACCTTGACGTGATTCCCTTGTGAAGTGATTTCACAACTGCCTTCTCTGGCTGGTTTGAAAGTGAAAGGACCGTTGCTGCTCAGCACGTCGAATTCCGTTTCTTTTCCGGAGATGATGAGCGGATTTTCCTGTACCGATACGGTCAGTTCGTGAACGTCCGACAAATCTGTGTGATATGTTTTCTGCACCTCTTCCACTTCCTGATTCGTCATTCGCTGGTAGATGGAATAACCGTAGATTTCGGTTCCGCCTGCCCGTACCCCCAGCTGGTCGAGTATTTCCATTGTGTTGCCGTTAACAGAAAGTATCTGAAACACTGTGTTCTGGTTGCTGAGCAGTCGGTTTCCATCCGAGAAGGTATAAGTGACTGTCCGGAATCCCCATGCAGGATAGGCATCAATGTACATGTATTTCTTCAGGGAAGAGTTGCTTTCCACGTAATATTGGGTAGGGCCTGTACCTGTCATGTCTTGGTAATAATCCTGCGTCTGGCAAGTGCCGTCGGGATTGATTTCGTAGGTGTGGACGTGCTTCCAGCCGTATCCCACCACGGCTTCTTCGAAGCGGGCGGAAGAAATGGGGGTGAGAGACGCTGGCTCACATTCTCCGTTTTCATTGAATGTGAAAGTTGGAAAATTTACGTCGTCGTGGTCGCAGTTGGTGAAGCAGAAGATGCAGAGGAATACCAGCAGAATGTCGGTGAGTCGTTTTGTGTGCATGAGGAATAAAGTGTTAAGTGTTTTCTTTTTTCCAGAATAAATCAATGAATATACGCTGTAAGAGAATCAGTATGGCCAGTATGCAAACGGTATATTGCAGAAACGCTTCCTGGCTTTTGAGCCCATAATAAAGGCCAATAATGCAACACAGCTGACAGAGATAACCTAAAATTCTGAGTAACATAGTTTTTTTGATAAAGGTTTGATTCTCAAAGTTAGCATAAAAAATAGAGAATCGGAAATTGAGGCATGAAAAATCCCCTGCCAGGCCTTTGTTTTTTATCTTGCTTTGGCAGGGGAAGGATAATTATGCAAAAATCGGGACTCGTTTATCTCCAGTTGCTTGGAATGGATTCATAGTCGGTCAGGTTCGTGCAGTTGTTGAACGCGCTGGTGTGGTTGGTGATTTCAAGGAATTCATTCGGGTAATCCTTGCGCTCATACAAATGTACCTTTTCCCCGTTTATCAGGGTGTAGGGCGATTCGCCGGTGAGCGAACTGCAATTCTTGAACAAGAGTCGGACTGCTTGCAGGGTGCGCATGGAGTCGAACAGTCCGGTAGGAATGCGTTGCAGACTCTTGCATCCGGCAAAGGCTTCCCACATGGAAATCACCTGTGTGTTGTTTGCAAACAGCTTTTCGGGAATCTCGCGGAGGGAGGTACATCCCTTGAATATGCCATCCAATCTGGTAACCTTGGTCATGCTGGCAAATAAGTCTTCCGGAATTTCGGTCAATGAGGTGCAATTCGAGAAAAGACCGTAGGCATCCATGACGGAGTTGATTTCTGACACACTCTGTATGCCCGGACAGTTGGCAAACAGTCCTTCGGGCAGACTGGTGAGTGAGCTGCATCCTGAGAAGCCACATTGTATGTATCCTAAACGGGTATTGTTACGGAACAGTCCGGCCGGAATCTCTTTCAGGTTTTCACATCCGCTGAACACATCGTTCATGACATAGATGTCCTTGTTGCTTGCAAAGAGGTCTTCGGGCAGATAGAGCAGTCCTGTGCAGCCGGAGAAGGTAGCGTTAAAGTTGCGGGCACTGGAATTCTGGGCGAAGAGATTGGGCGGAAGTGAAGTCAGTCCCGTACAGCCCTGGAAGGCTCTGTCGAACGTTTGGGCACCGGTTGCCATGGCAAACAGGTCTTCGGGGAGGTTGGTCAGTCCCGTACAGTCTTCAAAGCAGGAGGTGAAGTCCGTGATGGCAGACAGTGCTCCCTTGGTATCGGCAGCCAGCTGGGTCAGTGCAGTAACATCCTCCAGTCTCAGTGTTTTCAGTTCGGGCGTACCCCATTGTGTGATGCCGATGAGTGAACTTTTGAGGATTTCTCCTTTGGTCGTGCTGTTGGTTGTCAGAGATTCTACCGTACCCTTGAAGGCTACTTCTACCGTCGATTCGGCACCTTGGGCATAAACGTGTGACAGGTCGGCCGAATATACGTATGACTTGTCGAGCACCTCGGTTACCCCGTCACCCCAGTCGATGACACCTTTCACCCGTCCTTCAAACGGAAGGTACACCGTGCGGTTGTTCAGGTTGTTCAATACGTATTTCAGAATCAGCGCGTCTTCCTTGCCGCGCATGGCAGTAGTGACGGTGTACAATGAAAGTCCATGCAGAGGCCCCGGTTCCGTACCGCCTTGCAGGTAGATGTAGTATTTGGTTGCTTCTGTCAGTCCGGAGAAGGTACACGTAGGCTGGCTTTGAAGGTCGAAGAGGTATTCAAAAGGAAGTCCTGAGCCTCCGTTCTTCAAATCCTGAATGACTTCGAACAAGGGGATGCTGTCTGTTGAGATGTAGGTGGAATAGAAACGGGCGTCGTTCTGTCCTTCTAGTGTCAGTGTGATTTCATTGACACCTGCATCTGCCTTGGTCACGCTGATATGAGGGGCAGCCGCCTGTTCGATGGGGATGGTGGCCAGCAGACTGTCTTTGTCGGTGGCATAAATCAGCAGGTTGTCGGTCTGTTTCTCGCTGGAGTAGTTGGTGTAATACTGCAGGTACTCTTCGCCGTAGAATGAATACTCCGGATTTTCCAGGATGAACGAATAGTCCTTCTGTTCAGTCAGTTCACCTTCGCTGAATTTCTTGAATTTCTCCAGCACATAGCGCATACTCATGATGTTGGTCTGGCATTTCACCTGTATGCCTTCTCCGTCTCTTACGGCAGGCAATTCGATGCGGGTCGTTTCCAGATTGAAATAGGGAGCCGCTCCGTCGGTAGTACCCACTCCGTTCAGATTGCCTGAGCTGCTTCCGTCTCCGTTTTCGTCGTCTTCATCTTCATCACCACCTCCTAAAATATCCTCTAATTTTTCGCACGAGGTAAGGGTGGAGGCTAAAAATACGGGTGTCATGCCCCACACAAAAAGGGCACAGCCTGAAACCAGCAGCGATTTCAGGGCTGTCGTTGCTTTACTTTTGTTCATACTAAAGATAAGAATAATAGGATAATTTGCGTTTGTACAAAAGTAAAGCTATCTGAGGAGCTGTACATCACCGGAAACCGTGATTTTCAGCGAACCGTGTGGGGCTATACCAGTGAAATGACGTAGCTTTCCAGACTTCGCAGGTCGATGTGCCAGAGTTTTCCGCTCAGCACGTACGGACTGCCCAGGATGACTTTCATCGTCTCGCTGGCTTCCATGCAGCCTACTACGCCCGGAGTGACACCCAGCACGGCCTTGGAGGGGTGGGGCATGGCGAGCATTTCCTTTTCGTCGGGGAAGAGGGTACGGTAGTCGGGACCGCCCTGGTAGTTGAACACGGAGACCTGTCCGTCGAACTCGCGGATGGCACCGTACACGTACACCTTGTCCAGCCGCACGCAGGTGTCGTTAATGAGGTAGCGCGTGCGGAAATTGTCGCAGCCGTCCACTACGATGTCGTAGTTGGCAATGAAGCATTCGGCATTCTGCGGGGTGAGCCGCTCGTTCCAGGCTTCCACGCGGATGTCGGAGTTGAGGGCCTGCAGGCGCAACTTGGCCTGTTCGGCCTTGGAGAGTCCGATTTCAGGTTCGCTGTAGAGCACCTGCCGCTGGAGGTTGGTCTCGCTCACGGTATCGTCGTCAATCAGCCCGATGGTACCCACTCCGGCACCGGCCAGGTAGAGAGCGATAGGCGACCCCAGTCCGCCCACTCCCACGATGAGTACGCGGGCCTGCTTCAGCAGGAGTTGTCCTGTCTCGCCGATTTCGTTGAGCAGAATCTGTCGGTTGTAGCGTGACGCTTCTTTTTCAGTCAGTTTCATAAGGTCAAAAGGGGAATAATAAAGTGAGTAAAGACAGAAAGGCATCCGGAAGTCGGGATAATGGCCTCAGGATGCCTTCTGAAGAGGGTTATACATGTCTTGAAAAAACGCACTTGCGTTTTTGAAAAACGTCCTTGTGTTTCCATCAAAACGCACTTGTGTTTGAAGTAAAACGTACTTGCGTTTCAGGGAAAACGTAAGGGCGTTTTTCAGAGAGTGTTCCGGAGGGCTTTTCAGCGGGCCGTAGCGGCGGTGGCGTGCGACTGTGCCACGTGGTCGAACGAAGCATCCCAGTCCTTCCATACCGGTTCGCGTCCCAATGCCTTGAGGGCCTTCTCGATTTCTACGGCTGTACGTTCGTCGCTCACATGGAACTGCTCCAGTGCCTGCGGGTAGGTGTAATATCCGCCTGGTTCGGTCTTGCTCTCGGCACTCATGGTAGTCACACCCAGTGAAGCCATGTGGTCGCGGATATTGGCCGGTTCGCGGGTAGAGTAGGAGATGTCCACGTCGTGGTCGAAGATGCGCATGGCGAAAGTGACCTGTGCCAGCTCCTTGTCACTCATGATGACGTTAGGCTGGAAACCTTCGTTCTCGGCCGGACGCATGCGCGGGAAGTTCACGCTGTACTTCGTCTTCCAGTAATGCTTCTGCAAGTAGCGCAGGTGGTAAGCCATCATGGTCACGTCTGTACGCCAGTCCTCCAGTCCGATAAGCACACCCATGCCGATGGAGTGTACGCCGGCCTGGCCCATGCGGTCGAACCCGTTGACACGCCATTCGAACTTCGACTTCATGCCGCGCGGGTGGTACACGTTGTAGCGGGCCTTGTTGTACGTCTCCTGGAAACAGATGACACCGTTCAGTCCGTGGTGTACCAGTTCGGCATACTCTTCCGTCTTGAGCGGCATCACCTCGATTTTCAGGTTCGAGAAGTACGGCTTGGCCAGGTCGAGTGCCTTGGCAATGTAGGGTACACCCGCCTTGGCCGGATTCTCACCCGTCACAATTAGCAGGTTTTCGAACGGGCCGAGCTTCTTGATGGCCTTGTATTCGTTTTCAATCTCTTCGGGTGTCAGGATGGTGCGCGTCATGGGGTTGCTGATGTGGAAGCCGCAGTACACGCACGAGTTGGTGCACGAGTTGGTGATATAGAGCGGGATGAACATCGACATGGTGCGTCCGAAACGTTCTTCGGTATATTTCTTGCTGAGGCGTGCCATGGGTTCAAGGAATTTTTCGGCAGCCGGCGAGATGAGTGCCATGAAGTCGTCTACGTCGCACCGTGATTTTCCGAGTGCCCGAATCACGTCGGCCTCGGTTTTGGAGTAGATGGCCTTGGTCGTCTCCTCCCAGCTTATTTTTTCTAATTCGTCACTAAACATTTCTATAGTTAATAGTTAAAAATTAAAAGTTAAAGATGCTGGCCTGATGCATTATTCATTATTAATTGTTTTCAGGTCGCGGCTGAGTTTCATCGCACAGAAGTTCGGACCACACATGGTGCAGTACTCGCCGTCGGTGTGACGTCCCTCGTTGAAGTATTCCAGCGCACGGTCGGGGTCGAGACTCAGGTGGAACTGGTCGCGCCAGCGGAACTCGTAGCGGGCCTTGCTCAGGGCATTGTCACGAATCTGTGCGCCCGGATGACCTTTGGCCAGGTCGGCTGCATGGGCGGCAATCTTGTAGGTGATTACACCCGTACGTACATCTTCGCGGTTGGGCAGACCCAGGTGTTCCTTCGGAGTGACGTAGCACAGCATGGCTGTACCCAGCCAGCCGATTTGTGCGGCACCGATGGCCGAAGTGATGTGGTCGTAACCCGGAGCGATGTCGGTCACCAGCGGGCCGAGGGTGTAGAATGGTGCGTTGTGGCAGTGGCTGATCTGACGCTCCATGTTCTCACGAATCTTGTGCAAGGGCACGTGTCCCGGACCTTCGATAAAGGCCTGTACGTTCTTTTCCCAGGCACGGAGCACGAGTTCACCCATCGTGTCGAGTTCGGCAAACTGAGCCTCGTCGTTGGCATCGGCAATACAGCCCGGACGCAACCCGTCGCCCAATGATACGGCCACGTCATACTGAGCCAGGATGTCGCAGATGTCGTCAAAGTGCTCGTAGAGGAACGACTCCTGGTCATGGATAAGGCACCATTTGCTCATGATACTTCCGCCACGGCTCACGATGCCGCACAGACGCTTGTCGGCCAGGTGTACGTTGTGACGACGGATACCGGCATGGATGGTGAAGTAGTCCACTCCCTGCTCGCACTGCTCGATGAGGGTGTCGCGGTAGATTTCCCAGGTCAGGTCTTCCACCTTGCCGTTCACCTTCTCCAGTGCCTGATAGATGGGCACGGTACCCACCGGCACCGGACAGTTGCGCACAATCCATTCGCGAGTTTCGTGGATGTTGGCACCCGTCGACAGGTCCATCAGCGTGTCGCCGCCCCATTTGCAGCTCCACACCGCCTTGTCCACTTCCTCGTCAATGCTTGAAGTCGTGGCCGAGTTACCGATGTTGGTATTGATTTTCACCAGGAAGTTGCGGCCGATAATCATCGGTTCCGATTCCGGGTGGTTGATGTTGGCAGGCAGTACGGCACGTCCGGCGGCAATCTCGTCGCGCACGAATTCCGGTGTGATGTAGGTATCGATGCCCAGTTCCTTGCAGTTCATGTTCTCACGGATGGCTACGTACTCCATTTCCGGTGTCACGATGCCCTGTTTGGCGTAGTACATCTGCGTACAGCAGTGGCCTTCCTTGGCACGGTAAGGCAGGGCGATGTGTTCAAAGCGCAGGTGGTCGAGCGAGTGGTCGTCACGGCGCATCTTGCCATATTCCGAGGTGATGGACGGCAACTGTTCCACATCGCCGCGTGAGGTAATCCAGCTCTCACGCATGCGCGGCAGTCCTTTCTTCAGGTCGATTTCAATGTTCGGGTCGCTGAACGGGCCGCTCGTGTCGTACACGTACACCGGTGCATTAGGTGTCATTACCTTCTTGCCGTCTACTACGGTCACCGTCGGGGTGAGGTTCACTTTCTGCATGCCTACCTTTACAAAGGGGAAAAGGGTGCCCTGCATGTAGGCTTTCTCTGCATGGGCGTATGCTTTTTGGTCTTTTTCTTTTTCCATATAAATCGGGGTTTGTTTGCGGGTAGGGAACAGTCCCTACCGGTTGAGAAAATCAGGATTTATTCATTCAAGAAAGAAGTGAGGGGAGAGGAGGCAGATGCCACGAGGTTATCGGCCTGAATACCCAGTCCGGCTTCGTAGGCACGGCGTCCGGCAATGACAGCTTCCTTGAAGGCTACGGCCATTTCCACCGGATTTCCGGCTACGGCGATGGCGGTATTTACCAGGCAGGCAGCGGCACCCATTTCCATGGCTTCAGCGGCATGGCTCGGTGCACCGATGCCGGCATCCACTACCACCGGCACGTTGCTCTGCTCGATGATGATGCGCAGGAAGTCGCGTGTCTGCAATCCCTTGTTCGTACCGATGGGGGCAGCCAGTGGCATCACGGTAGCTGCTCCGGCTTCTTCCAGACGCTTGCACAGGGTCGGGTCGGCCTGGCAGTAAGGCAATACCACGAATCCCAGTTTCACCAGCTCTTCCGTCGCCTTCAGGGTCTCGGTAGAATCCGGCAACAGGTAGCGCGGGTCGGGATGGATTTCCAGTTTCAGCCAGTTGGTGCCGAAGGCTTCGCGGGCCATCTGTGCGGCGAACACGGCTTCTTCTGCGGTGCGCACGCCCGAGGTGTTCGGGAGCAACTGGATATGGGGGTGGATGATATGCTTCAGCATGTCGTCTTCCTTGTTGTCAAGTTCGATACGTTTCATGGCTACGGTCACCATTTCTGTGCCGGAAGCCAGGATGGCTTCTTCCATGAGTTGGTTGGAGTTGAATTTTCCTGTTCCTAAGAATAGGCGGGATTCGAATTCTTTTCCCGCAATGATTAGTTTTTCCATTGTTTTATCTATTTTGTTTATTGTTTGCTCTTGTTCTTACTTTTTCTTTTGGCTTGCTCTTACTTTTTCTTTTTGGCGGCAAAAAGAAAAAGGTAACAAAAAGAAAAACCGCCGTCTGCAGTTTCGGACCGGCTGCGAAGCTCCGCTCGTCGGAAGCGCAGGAACTCGCTTCGCTCAAACAGCCTGCGCTTCTTTTCGCCGTGCTCTGCTTCTCCGCTTTTCGGTCCGAAACTGAGGACGGGATTTTTTGTGCTGGCTGGTCGCTCTTCGCCTTTGGCGAAATCGCTGTGGGGAGTTTTTGCTTCTTTATTCTTTAATCCGTTTTTTTGTTTTGGGGCTTCCTTTGGGGCGAAATCGCTTCGGAGCTTCGTTCTTTTTTTGGTTCCTTTACTCGTTATTCTTTGTGGTAAAGTAGGAATTTCTTTACCGGCAAAGGTGAGTTGGAGTTTGTGATGAAATTCTGAAAATAAGAGGATTTGAAAAATATGTTTCTTTTGTTCTTCTGTCTAAAAATGAACACATCCACAAATTTTTCGTTTCCCGTTTTTCATTCTTCATTATTCATTCTTAATTGACTTACGATTTTTTTCGTTTCTTCCACCGGGTTCGCTGCCCGCAGGATGGTGCCGCTCAGGGCAATGCCCGTCACGCCGGTCTGCATAATGGCAGGGATGTCTTCCAGGGTGATGCCGCCGATGGCTACGATGGGCAGGTGGATGTCTTCCGCCTTCATCTGCTGTACGATGGAACGGTAGCCCTCCAGTCCGAGGATGGGGCTGAGTTTTTCTTTTGTGGTGGTGAAGCGGAACGGTCCGCAACCGATGTAGTCGGCTCCGGCTTCATAGTGTGCCTGTACGTCGTCGAACGTGTTGGCCGTACCTCCGATGAGGAAGTCCTTTCCAAGGATTTTTCGTGCTTCGGCTATCGGCATGTCGTTTTTGCCCAGGTGCACTCCGTCGGCCTTCAGCTTGCGCACCAGTTCCACCCGGTCGTCGATGAGGAAAGTGGCTCCGTACGTGCGGCACAGTTTCTGTACCTCTACGGCCACCGCTTCCGTCTCCTCGTCCGAGGCGTGCTTCATGCGCAACTGTACCCAGCGGCATCCCCCTTCGAGGGCCATCCGGGCCGAGTCGAGATACGAATACGTGTCGGTGAAATGTGTGATGAACTGCAACTTGAAATGATTCATGTCCATGGCCTTATCCTCCACAAGCTGCTTTGATGATGACCAGACTGTCGCCCTCGTTCAGGACGGTGTTTTCCCATTCCGCACGCGGAACCATGCGGTTGTGCAGCGCGATGGCCACTCCCTGCTTCGGAAGTTCCAGCTGCTGTGCCAGTGCGGCAATTGTATAACCTTGTGTAAGTTCCGTCTCTTTGTTGTTTACCAATAGTTTCATAAGCATACTGTTTTAGGGTGTAAACCAAAGAGAGCATCCCGCGGACGGGGAAAGGAAATAGATGTCAGAATCAACAATCCCTTCGTCGGTATTAACCGCATCAGGTTCGTAGGGTATAATCTCAGCCCGGACACATCCGTGGGGCACCCCTTTGTTTACTTTCCGGCAAAGATAACGAAAACTTTGGAACGGCGAACGGCTGCCGTTCCTTTTTTATCTTTTTTTGCAGGCTGTGTCTATTCGTCTCTGAACAGCTGTACTTTCACGCCGAACGACAGGCGCAGGATGTCGCGCATGGAGAGACTTTTGTTGGTTACCTTGCTGATGAGATACAGCTCGCAGGTACTCAGTTCATAGAACAGGGAGACGTGGCGCACCAAGTCGTGGTGGGGACTGAACCCGAACCGCTGTCCCACGAAGATATAGGGGCGCATCTTGGTACTGAAGTTATAGTATTTGTTGGGATAGCGTCCCGGTTCCTTCTTCCAGAACTCGTCGCCCGCAATGGTGGTGATGTACAGACCGCAGTAGAAGGGTTCGGCCATCCAGTGCTCCTTGAAGCAGATGCTCCAGGGAATGTAGTTTTGCTTCACGGTAAATGTGAGACGGAATTTCTCGGCATACTTGGCCGGAAGGAAACCTACCAGGAAGTCCGTTTCCCACTGGCAGCGGCGTCCGTAATCCCAGCCCACGCCCACTGAGTTGAGTCCCATTCCTCCGGCGTACTGCCATTTCAGGTGAGTGGGCTTCAGGCGTTCCCACCGTTCATCATAACGCAGGTGCTCGCGCTTGTCCCAGCGACGTTCCTTTACGGCCGGAGCGATACTGTCGTTTTGTGCGCAAAGGGGCAGGAGCGTCATTCCGGCCATTCCTCCTGCCAGCAGCAGTTTAAAAATTGACCACTTCATAGGTATAGCCGTTTGAGTTGAGGGTGAAAAACAGATAAGAGCGCTTCTTGGCGCAGGTACATTCGTAGTACTTGATACCGTCGTCGAAGAACTCGTCTACACTGATATTGTGCCCGTGACCGTAGACACAGAACTGCAGGTCGGGCATTTCCCGGAGATAATACTGAAAATACTCGGCGATGTTGTTGTTGAACTGTTCGGAGAAGGGACCTGCATGCATGGCCACCACGGTTTTTTCCACTCCTTCGGGCACGTGGTTACCTTCTTCGCGGATAAACTGGATATTGGGTACCGCCGACGAGTAGTCGAACTCTAGGGCATTGGTGTTCAGGCACAGAAAACGCACGTTACCGGCAGTAAAGGCGAAATCTTCCGTGCCGAATATCTTGCGGAACACATCGAGTCCCGTAGCCAGGCAATCATGGTTGCCCAGCAGGCAGACAAAAGGCACCTTCAGTCCGCTGAGAATGTCGCGCTGTTTCTCAAATTCCAGTTTCAGACCGAAGTCGGACATGTCGCCCGTGTGAAGCACGAAATCCAGGTCGTTGCGCCGGTTCAGGGCCTCCACGGCATCTTCCGTCTCGTCGTACCAGCGCTGTGTGTCACTGATTACGGCAAACCGGATTTCCTCTTTCCCGTAAGTAGCGGTTTCAATCCGTTCGATGTTCCGGCGGTTTACGTCCGTTTCCCCGTCAATGTCGAGGTCGTACGGGTGATATTCAATCATGTCGCATCCGCCCAGCAGCAAAACTCCCAGGTAGAAACACACCTGTGCGATGTCGGAGCGGAAACGACGGAAATGCGTAAAAAGAATGTGCATAAGCAAGTTGTTTTGTTTATGCAAAGGTACGGTACAAATATCAATCGTACGTTTTTCGGAATGTCGGATTTTCTGTCTTAAAAGTCGGAAAATGAATTATTCCGGATAAATCTCGTGTGGAGAAGGAAGCTGTTTCCATCCTTCGCCGAAGGTGTCGTACGCATCCGTCACCACCACAAACGCCCTCGGGTCGGCCTCCTTGATTTTCAGTTTCACACCCTGCACCTCCTGGTAGCTCACCACGAGGAAAATCATCTCCTTGTCCTTGCCCGTGTAGAGTCCCGAACTCTTGATGCATGTAGCCGTGCGGTCTAAATCTTTCAGAATATACTGGTGAAGCGGCTGCAACTCATGGTCGCTGATGACGAAAATCAGCTTGTCGTTCTTCGCCCCGTTAATCATGTAGGCAATGACCCGCGAGATGATGAAGATGGAAATGAGCGAATAGAACGACAGATGCCACGAAGGCTGTGTAGAGTCGCTCGCCGTACCCAGTCCGAAACCGATAACCACCAGTCCGAAGCACACTACGGCCCCGTCCACCAGCAGGATAGCCCGTGAGAAACGGATGTGCGCATATTTCTGTAGCAGCATCCCCACGATGTCACTTCCGCCCGTGGTAGCCTGACTGCGTATTACGATGCCCGTACCCACACCGATGATCACTGCCCCGATGATGCACGTCAGCATCAGGTGGTCCGTCATGTTCATGCTGCCTCCCAGCAGTTGTGCCGGGTCCAGACTCTCCAGTGCTTCGCGGGTAGGGTAGACCAGCCGCGACATGGTGTTCATCAGCAACGGAGTAAGCAGGGCCGCCACAATGGTACGTATCCCTAACTTCGCCCCCAACAACAGCACCGACAGGATGAGCAGCGGAATGTCGAACATATAGCCGAACGTACCCACCTGGATAGACGGGAACAGGTTGTGGAGCACGATGCTGGCCCCGTACACTCCTCCGGGCACAATGTTATAGGGATTGATAAAGAATACGAATCCGGCCGCCAGGATGGTACATCCCACCACGATGCTGGCCCACGCATAGAGAGTCTGTTTCATACTTGTTTCTTATTTTTATGCGACAAATATACAGAATTCTTTCTTTCACCCATTAGAAAGCGGCCGGAAAAATCCCGCAAAATCCCAATTTTTAGGTATTTCAAATCCGCCCCGGATGCCGTTTCTTTGCGATGTCAAATCAAACATGTAGAAAATGAAGAAAACTGGTATTTTTTATGGTTCTACCACAGGCACCACCGAGTCTGTGGCCCGCTTGATAGCGGAAAAGCTGGGAGTATCTCCGGCAGACGTACACGATGTGAGCAAGCTGGATACTGCCCTGGCAGAGAGTTACGAAGCCCTGATTCTAGGTACCTCCACTTGGGGCGACGGAGAGTTGCAGGACGACTGGTACGACGGCATCAAGGTGTTGAAAAACGCCAACCTCTCCGGCAAGACCATCGCCCTCTTCGGTTGCGGCGATTCCGAATCCTATTCCGATACCTTCTGCGACGGTATGGGTATCCTCTTTGAAGACCTGAAAGACAGCGGATGCACCTTCGTGGGAGCTGTGCCCGACAGCGATTACACCTACGCATCTTCCGTGGCCGCAGCCGACGGAAAATTCGTGGGACTGGCTCTCGATGACGTGAACGAAAGCGACCGGACCGATGCCCGCGTGTCGGCCTGGACAGAGATGCTCAAAGCCGATCTGGCCTGATTCCTTCCGACCTCATTTCTCTATCTTCTAAATCCGTAGCCCATGATGACTCCCGATATCAATCCCGTAGAACTGAAAGTCTTTCTCAACCACATCTATGAGCTGAAGAAAGGCGTGCGTCAGATGGTGTTGTACACCACGAACAAGCGATATGAAGACTTTGCCGTGAAACGTCTGCGAAGCCAGCGCATCAAGTTTGTGATTCAGCCGGTGGACGACGAGCGCATCAATCTCTTCTTCGGCAAGGCGGAATGCATTGAAGCCATCCGCATGATGGTGACACGTCCCCTGAACCTGCTCACTCCGGAAGAAGATTTCATATTGGGAGCCATGCTGGGTTATGACATCTGTGCCCAGTGCAAGCGATATTGCACCCGCAAGGCACGAAAAATGGGAGCTTGAAAGGCTCCCATTCTTTTTCAGTTTCCTCTATACGTAGAATATCCGTAAGGCGAAAGCGTGATTGGCACATGGTAGTGATTGCCGTCCTTGATTTCGAACACCACTTCGATGAACGGGTAGAACGAATCCTGCTGCAACCGCTCGAAGTAGGGCGCCACGTGATACGTCAGGCGGTAGATGCCCTTGTGGTCGGTCGTGCTTTCTTCCAGAAAATCTTTCTTGTAGCAATTACAAATATGATGAAAACTTTCTTTTTCTGCAAGCTTATCCACGTGCAGCCCTTCCGATTTTGAGGTTATTAACTAAACTCCTGCCTGCGGTGTGCCGTTTACCTTGTATTTTTGCGCCATGAAATACATTTACCTCCCCATCGGATTCCTGTCGCTGGCACTGGGTGTGGCCGGTATTTTCCTGCCCGTATTGCCCACCACGCCCTTTCTGCTGCTTTCGGCCGCCCTCTTTTTCCGCAGTTCGCCGAGAGCCTACCAGTGGTTGCTGAACCACAAGCTGCTGGGACCTTATATCCGCGATTTTCGTGAGTCGCGCGCCATCCCTCTGCGTGCCAAGATTCTCGCTCTGAGCCTGTTGTGGCTCACCTCCCTGCATTGCATCTTCCTGATGTTCGATGCCCTCTGGCTGAAAGCGATGATGCTTGCCGTAGCCGTGGGAGTGACCCTTTATCTCTGTTCCTTCAAAACCAAACGAAATGACTGATACCCTCTCTTTTTGTGGCCGTGAGGAAGCCATCACCCGCATGAACCGCTTTGGCTGCGAAGGCCGCCCGTTCTTTTTCCTGATAGATTATACCGCCGAGAAATGCCTGGTGGAAGAACCCCACCGTCTGCCTTCTGCGGAACTGCTGTTTGCCTTTCCGGGAGCCACGAACGTGCCGCAAGGAATGTCCGCTACTCCGCGCCCCGTTTCTTTCTGCTGGGAGCCTCATCCGATGAGCTTTGAGGAGTACCGTCGCGGATTCGACATCGTACATTGTCACTTGCATGGCGGCAATTCCTTCCTGGTGAACTACACCTGTGCCACCCCCGTCGATACCGACCTTACTCTGCGGCAGGTGTTCGACCATGCCCGTGCTCCCTACAGACTGTGGGTAAACGACCGCTTTGTGGTGTTCTCGCCCGAAATCTTTGTCCGGATAACCGATGGTTTTATCTATTCCCACCCCATGAAAGGTACGATGGATGCCACGCTGCCTGATGCCCGCGAACGCTTGCTGGCCGACCCGAAAGAAGCGGCCGAACATGCCACCATCACCGACCTCATCCGTAACGACCTGAGCCGTTTCGCCACCGAAGTCACCGTGACCCGCTACCGCTACCTCGACGAATTGTACACACACCGTGGTCCGCTCCTCCAGATGAGTTCCGAAATCCGTGGCCGTCTGCCCGAAGACTATCCTTCACAACTGGGCGACCTGTTTTTCAGTCTCCTGCCGGCAGGTTCCATCACCGGAGCTCCCAAGCCCCGTACCGTGCAGATTATCCGTGAGGCCGAGGCGTACGACCGTGGTTTCTACACCGGCGTGACCGGCTACTTTGACGGCCGCAACCTGGACAGTGCCGTGCTTATCCGTTTTCTGGAACTGCAGCCCGACGGCACGAAGGTGTTCAAGAGTGGGGGAGGCATCACCTTCCGCAGCGAAGCCCGAAATGAATACGAAGAAATGAAACAGAAAGTCTATGTGCCTCTTTATTGAAACCCTCCGCATCGAAGACGGCAAGGTGTGGCATGCCCCGCTGCACGACCGCCGCATGAACGACACGCGCCGTGCTTTCTTCGGTCCCGTGCCCGACCTCCACGTGTGTGACTACCTCCGTCCGGAAGCCCACACCGCACGCACCCGCTGTCGCCTGACCTATGCCCGCGACGTGATTCGCGTGGAATACTTTCCTTACCACGTCCGCCCTGTACATAGTCTGCAACTGGTGGTGCAGGACGACATCGACTACCGCTACAAGCAGGCTGACCGCCGTGTGCTCGACGAAGCCTTTGCCCTGCGCGATACAGCTGACGACGTCCTCATCGTGCGCCACGGACTCCTCACCGATACCTCCATCGCCAACATCGCCCTCTGGGACGGATGCGAGTGGCATACCCCCGCACAGCCTCTGCTGGCCGGAACCCAGCGCCGACACCTGCTCGACACCGGACAGATAAAAGAAACGGATATCCCGGTCGCCTCCCTCGGAAACTACCGGCATATCCGTCTGTTCAATGCCCTGATACCCTTCGGCGAAGTGGAACTCCCCGTCGGTCAGATACGTATGTACTGATTCGCGTGGCCGCTTATTCCACCAGCTCGTAACTGCTGATTTGAATCGGCATGTCGAGGTTGTGGAGCACCTTCTCCAGCATGATACCCTCCAGGTTGTTGTACTCATAGCCGAACGTGGCCCGTATGCCCTGCAAGATAAACTGCGTGGCGCGGTCGAGTGCAATGGGCAGACTGTCGCCCTGCATCAGCGCCCCCGTGATGACACTGGTAAACGTGTCGCCCGTGCCCGGATAGTGCGCCGGCAGATAGGGGCAGGTCACCTTCCAGTAGCGGTCGCCAAAGCGGTTGTAGGCATAGACCGATGTAGAACGCGGGTCGCCGCTCACCGGCACGCTCGTGGCAATGACGATGGCCGGACCTCGGTCGGAAAGCGTTTTCAGTGCCTGTTTCAGTTCCGCGTCCGTAATGTGTTCCTGATACGGCATGTCCAGCAGGTAATACAGCTCCGTCAGGTTGGGCGTGATGACATCCGCCAGGTGAATCAGTTTCTTCATCTCCGTCACCATCTCCTCGGTGATACCCTTGTAAAGACGGCCGTTGTCGCCCAGCACCGGGTCCACCACCACCATGTCATTTTCCCCACGGAACTTCAGGATAAACTCCTCCACAATCTGTGCCTGTTGCGGCGAACCCAGATAACCCGTGTAGAAAGTATCGAAGTGCACGTTCATCTTCTCCCAGTTCTCGATGATGCGCTTCATCTCGTCGGTCAGGTCGAGGAACGAGTACGTGGGGTACTGCGTATGTGCGGACAGCACCGCCGTGGGCAGCGGACACACCTGAAAGCCCATGGACGAGAGCACCGGAATGACCGCCATCAGTGACACGTGACCCACGCCCGACAGGTCGTGCACAGCCACCACCTTCTTCACCTGATTTTGCAGGAAAGCTCCCGAGCGATGGGGAGCCTCAGCCGGAGCCGCCGGTTTTTTCTTTTTGTACTTCCGTTCTTTCTCCCAGGCCGCCTTCCGTGCCTGGTATGCCTCATATTGTCGTTCAATGTAATTGTCAGCCATAGTCTTGTGAATTTACAATTACAAAGGACGCGACTTTTTGCGGAACGAGCAAACTTTTGCAGGGTTTATTCTGATTCATCTTCCAGTTTCATTTGTTTGGGCAAGAGTGCGGCTGAAATAGTACATGTCTTTCAGCACCTTTCCATCCTCTACAATCGGATGGTCATAGTGAAGGGTAAAGAAGTCGGGCACCGTGTGCGAGTAGACAAACCCGCAGCTCTGATAAAATGAAATGGTCATACGGCTGTCTCCTGTGCCTACCGTCAGCGTGTGACACACATTCTGGTAACGCTGGCAAAGGTATTCCACCATCTGACGTCCGTATCCTTTCCGCTGCCAGTGTGGAGCTACAGCCAGGTTTTTCAGTTCACGAATTCCTTTCCCTTCATCCGTTACGACGGCTACGGCAACCGGTTCTGTAAGCAGCTTGTCGTACATCACGTATAAGTCGCCCCGTTCCAGGTAACGGTCTATCATGGATTCCTGTTCATCGGCCAAAAGCAAGAGCGGGAGGAAACGTTTCTTGCCAGTTGAAACAAGTTGTATCTGCATGAGATAAATGTTTATGAATTGATTGTAATATGGATTGTAAAGATACGCTTTTCGGTGGATTTTTTTCTGTTTTTTTCCTTTGTCCTTTTTTCTTTTTCTTTCTTAGAAGATGTGGAAAAGGGATGGAAAAACCTCTTTGTGTTTGAAGACGAACGGCCTTGTCTTTTACTTGAAACGCTTTGATGTTTGGGTGTAAACTCTTTGGTGTTTTATGAGTAATGTGCTTGTGTTTATTATTTTTTTGTTTTTTGAAATTCAAAAATCGCTGATGGTGGCCCTTATATAGATTTTATGTTGAATGAAATATTACGTGCATTGAAGGTGCATTAGTCTGATGACACAGAATTAGCGGTTTAAATGTCGGTATAACATAATTTTTTTTACCTTTGCTAACTAACCCACAAAAAACCAAGAATTATGGACATACAAACAATACTATCAAACCTGAAGATTGACCAGTTGAACGCCATGCAGGAGGCTTCCATCGATGCGTGGAAGGAGGGCAGCGATTTGATTCTGCTCTCGCCTACGGGTTCCGGAAAGACGCTGGCCTACCTGCTGCCGCTGGTGAGCTCGCTGAAAAAGGGAGTGGAAGGTGTGCAGGCCGTGGTACTGGTACCTTCGCGCGAGCTGGCTTTGCAGATTGAGCAGGTGTTCAAGGCCATGGCGACCGGCTTTCCGGTGATGAGCTGTTACGGCGGACGTCCGGCCATGGAGGAACACCGCACCATGAAGGGCATTTCGCCGGCGGTGATTATCGGTACGCCGGGACGTATGAACGACCACTTGAACAAGCAGAATTTCGAGGCGGGCACCGTGCGTACGCTGGTCATCGACGAGTTCGACAAGTGTCTGGAGTTCGGCTTTCAGGATGAGATGGCCGAGGTCATCGGAAAGTTGCCGGCATTGCGTCGCCGCTTTCTGTTGTCGGCTACCGATGCGGAGGAGATTCCGCGCTTTACGGGCATGAACCGCACGCTGAAACTGGATTTCCTGAATCCGGAGGAAACGGTGTCGCAGCGCTTGTCGGTGTATCGGGTCACTTCGCCGGTGAAGGACAAGCTGGAAACGCTCTACAAGCTGCTGTGTACGCTGGGCAACGAATCGACGCTGGTGTTCTGCAATCATCGCGAGAGTGTGGACCGGGTAGGGAAGTACCTGCACTCCATGAAGGTGTATTGCGAGACGTTCCACGGCGGAATGGAGCAGGACGACCGTGAACGGGCGCTGTATAAGTTCCGTAACGGAAGCTGCCACATCTTTATCTCGACCGACCTGGCAGCCCGCGGACTGGATATTCCGGACATCCGTCACGTGGTGCATTATCACTTGCCGGTGGCCGAGGACGGGTTCATTCACCGCAACGGACGTACGGCGCGCTGGGAGGCCGAGGGAAATGCCTTTCTGATTCTGCACGATGAGGAGCGTATCCCCGACTATGTGCCCCGTCCGCTGGAAGAGTTTGAACTGCCGGAGCCGACGCCGCAGCCAGCCTTGCCGGAGTTTGTTACCTTATATATAGGGAAGGGCAAGAAAGACAAAATCAACAAGATTGACATCGTGGGCTTTTTGTCGAAGAAAGGTGGACTGGGCCGGGACGATGTGGGACGTGTGGACGTGAAAGACCACTATGCGTTTGCGGCAATTTCTCGGAAAAAGGCAAAACAAACGTTAAAACTCATGCAAAATGAAAAGATAAAGGGGGCAAAAACTTTGATAGAACTGGCAAAATAATAACTTTGTGTCATGACAGCCTTCCGGCGGTGAAGGCTGTCTCGCATTTTGCTATGACTCGTGAGCATCCCCATGCCATAGTTAACTATTCTCGTGTCAATATGTCACTAAAATGGCGTTTGTGTATGTAATTTGAAAGATAGAATTCAATAAGGCTGTAAAATTATCACGAAAACTTTTGGAAGTCTAAAAATAATCACTAAATTCGCAAGTGTTAGCTAAAATGATTGTTTAACCAAAACAAACTTCCAATGAAGAAACATAATTTTAATGCGGGACCGTCTATTTTGCCTCGCGAAGTGATAGAAAAGACAGCTCAGGCTATTCTTGATTATAATGGTTCAGGACTTTCGTTGATGGAAATCAGTCACCGCGCTAAAGACTTCCAGCCGGTGGTAGATGAAGCAGTGGCACTGTTCAAGGAACTGCTGAACATTCCGGAAGGATACTCGGTATTGTTCCTGGGTGGAGGTGCAAGCATGGAGTTCTGTATGGTTCCCTATAATTTCCTGGAAAAGAAGGCGGCTTACCTGAATACGGGTACTTGGGCCAAGAAAGCGCTGAAAGAAGCGAAAGCATTCGGCGAAACAGTAGAGGTGGCTTCTTCTGAAAAAGAAGGCTACACTTATATTCCGAAAGATTATGAAGTGCCGGCCGACGTGGATTATTTCCATATCACGACCAACAATACCATCTACGGTACGGAATTGCATGCCGACCTGGATGTCAATGTGCCGATGGTGGCCGATATGTCTTCGGACATTTTCTCTCGTCCGGTAGACGTTTCCAAATATATCTGTATTTACGGAGGTGCACAGAAGAACCTGGCTCCTGCAGGTGTGACTTTCGTTATCGTGAAGAACGATGCGCTGGGTAAGGTTTCCCGTCACATCCCGACCATGCTGAATTATCAGACACACGTGGACAAGGGTTCTATGTTCAATACTCCGCCGGTAGTGCCTATTTATGCGGCTCTCCAGACTTTGCGCTGGATTAAGGCACAGGGTGGTGTGGAAGAAATGCAGCGCCGTGCCAAACAGCGTGCCGACATGCTGTATGCCGAAATTGACCGCAACAAGCTGTTCCGTGGCACCGTAACGGCCAAGGAAGACCGTTCGTACATGAACATCTGTTTCGTCATGGCCGATGAATACAAGGACCTGGAAGCCGACTTCCTGAAGTTCGCTACCGAAAAAGGTATGGTGGGCATCAAGGGTCACCGTTCTGTGGGTGGTTTCCGTGCTTCTTGCTACAATGCCATGCCGGTAGAAAGTGTGCAGGCACTGATTGACTGCATGCAGGAATTTGAGAAAATGCATTAATTGTTGTTATACCCGAAGATAAGGGCGTGGAATTTCGATAACACGTCCTTGTTTTCTTTTTAAAATCAAGTATTATGAAAGTATTGGTTGCGACAGAGAAACCGTTTGCTAAAGTAGCTATCGACGGTATTCGGAAAGAGATAGAAGCTGCGGGCTATGAACTGGCTTTGCTGGAGAAATATACAGAAAAACAGCAGTTGCTCGATGCAGTGAAGGATGCGAATGCAGTGATTATCCGAAGTGATATCATTGACAAGGAAGTGCTGGATGCGGCAAAGGAACTGAAAATCGTGGTACGTGCCGGTGCGGGATATGACAATGTGGACCTGGAGGCAGCTACGGCTCACGGGGTTTGCGTGATGAATACGCCGGGACAGAACTCGAATGCGGTGGCCGAACTGGCTTTTGGTATGATGATTATGGCGGTTCGTAATTTCTACGACGGTAAATCGGGTACGGAACTGATGGGTAAGAAACTGGGTATCCATGCATACGGTAACGTAGGGCGCAATGTGGCTCGTATTGCAAAGGGCATCGGTATGGACATTTATGCCTACGATGCATATTGTCCGAAGGAAGCCATGGTGGCCGACGGTGTGAAACCGGTAGATTCTGCAGAAGAACTGTATGCTACTTGCAACGTGGTGTCATTGCACATTCCGGCTACTGCCGAAACCAAGAACTCCATTGATTATGATTTGGTGAACCGTATGCCGAAAAACGGTTTGCTGGTGAATACTGCCCGTAAGGAAGTGATTAATGAAGTGGATTTGCTTCGCCTGATGAGTGACCGTCCGGACTTGAAGTATGTGACCGACATCATGCCGGCTCATCACGATGAGTTTGCCGATCATTTCCCGGGACGTTATTTCTCTACTCCGAAGAAGATGGGTGCACAGACGGCTGAGGCAAATATCAATGCCGGTATTGCTGCGGCCCGTCAGATTGTGGGCTTCCTGAAAGATGGTTGTGAGAAATTCCGTGTAAACAAGAAATAACTTCTGATTCCCCCAAGCATTATGGCAATAGTTAAACCTTTCAAGGGTGTTCGTCCGCCGCAGGACTTGGTGGAGCAGGTGGCTTCCCGCCCTTACGACGTGTTAAACTCGGCTGAGGCCCGCGAAGAGGCGAAAGGCAACGAGAAATCTTTGTATCACATCATCAAGCCGGAGATTGACTTTCCGGAGGGTACGGATGAGCACGATCCGCGTGTGTACGACAAGGCGGTAGCAAACTTCCGGATGTTCCAGGAAAAGGGCTGGCTGGTGCAGGACGACAAACCGTGTTACTATATTTATGCCCAGACCATGAACGGCAAGACGCAGTATGGACTGGTGGTAGGAGCTTACGTGCCCGACTACATGAACGGGGTGATCAAGAAGCATGAGCTGACGCGCCGTGACAAGGAGGAGGACCGCATGAAGCATGTACGGGTGAACAATGCGAACATCGAACCGGTGTTCTTTGCTTATCCGGAAAATAAGACGCTGGATGCCGTAGTGGCGAAATATACGGCTCAGAAGCCGGTGTACGACTTTGTGGCACCGGATGACGGCTTCGGCCATCAGTTCTGGGTGATTGACGACGACAAGGACATTGAGGCAGTGACAGAGGCGTTCAAGGAAATGCCTTCGCTTTACATTGCCGACGGTCATCATCGTAGTGCGGCAGCAGCACTGGTGGGTGCTGAAAAGGCGGCTCAGAATCCGAACCATCGGGGCGATGAGGAATACAACTACTTCATGGCGGTGTGTTTCCCGGCCGAGCAACTCACAATCATCGACTACAACCGGGTGGTGAAGGATTTGAACGGACTGACTCCGCAGGCGTTCCTGGAAGCGCTGAAGAAGAACTTCGTAGTGGAAGAAACGGGTACGGATATCTACAAGCCGGCAGCCTTGCACAACTTCTCGCTTTACCTGGAGGGCAAATGGTACAGTCTGACAGCCAAACCGGGCACTTATGACGATAACGACCCGATTGGGGTGCTGGATGTCACGATTTCTTCCAACCTGATTCTGGACGAGATTCTCGGCATCAAGGACCTGCGTTCGGACAAGCGTATCGACTTCGTGGGCGGTATCCGCGGACTGGGTGAACTGAAGAAACGGGTGGACAGCGGCGAAATGAAGATGGCGCTGGCACTCTATCCGGTTTCCATGAAGCAGCTGATGGACATTGCCGATACGGGCAACATCATGCCGCCGAAAACCACGTGGTTTGAACCGAAACTGCGTTCGGGACTGGTGATTCACAAACTGGAATAAGATTTTTCTTCTGAACGATACAGGGCCTTCTCAAAGTTACATTTGGGAGGGCCTTTTTTTTGTGGGAATATACTTGCGGAACAGATAGAGGAAAACTATCTGAAAAAGAAAACGCACTTGCGTTTAATGTAAAACGTAAGTGCGTTTTGTCTAAAACTCTTCGGCGTTTGAGTTGGAACGCAAGTGCGTTTGGTTCGAAACGTAAGTGCGTTTTCCGGTAGAATATCTTATTTCGGCAAGGTCACGGGGAAGAGGTCGTTCGGGCGGTGTTCGCGCAGAATTACCTGCTTCATCTGGTTCACGAGATCCGGATGCTGGGCAGCCACGTCGTGGTCCTCATGGATGTCTTCTGCCAGGTTGTAGAGGTGAGGAACACCCTTCTTTACCACCATCTTCCAGTCGCCCATGCGGAGACCAATCTGGTCGGTTTCGTGGAACTCCCAGTAGAGGAAGTCGTGTGCCTTCTGAGCTTTGTCATTTCCCAACAGGGTAGGAGCGAAAGAGATGCCGTCGAAGCAGTCACCTTCCAGTTTCTTGTTCAGGTATTTCTTGGGGAAACGCTTGTCGCCCACCAGTTCGCAGAAGGTCGGCATGATGTCGTAGAAGGCCAGCTGATGGTCGTTCACCTCACCGGCTTTCACCTTTCCCGGCCAGCGTACGATGAACGGGATGCGGATACCTCCTTCGTAGCACTGGCGTTTCAGGCCGCGCAACTTGCCGTCGCGTCCGAAGAATGTCGGGTCGGCACCGCCTTCTTCGTGAGGACCGTTGTCACTGCTGAAAATGACGATGGTATTCTCGTCGAGCCCTTTTTCTTTCAGCTTGGCCAGGATTTCGCCCACGTAGGCATCCAGTCGGCTGATCATACCGGCAAACTGGGCATGTGTGTGCACGCTCTCGTTGTAGCGGGAACCGGCTTGTCCGCCCCAGGTCTTGTCTTCAAAGAACTGTTTCTTATATTTCTTCAGGATGGAGTCGTTGGGCTGTACCAGTTCGGCATGCGGCAGGGTGTACGTCAGAAAGCCGTAGAAAGGCTGTTTGCCGTCCTGCTTGTCGAGCCATTCCAGTGCCTTCTGGTGAATCAGGTCGGCCGAATACTGCGTACGCTTGAAATAGTCTTCGCCGCTCATCGGGTAGCGGATGTTGTCTTCCAGAATCACACGGCTGACGGCCGTATCACCTGCGGCACGGCTGTAGGAGTTCAGGAAGTTCGGGTAGTAGAGGTGCGCCTGAAACTGGCACATGTAGCCGAAGTATTCGTCCACGCCCCGCTTGTCGGGAGTAGAGGTCGAACCCTCGTAGCCGCCCGCCCATTTGCCGAACATGCCGGTGGTATAGCCGTTTTTCTTCATGATTTCCGGCAGGATGATGTGCTGCGGGTCATACGGCTCCTGTCCGGTCACAGCATATTCCTTGTTCTGTCCGTACCACACCTCGCCCAGCCAGTATTCCTTGTTGCCTCTCACGTGTCCGTGTCCGCTGTGCTGTCCGGTCATGATGGTGGCACGCGACGGGGCACTGACGGGGCTTCCGGCGTATGCCTGCGTAAATCGCATGCCCTCCTGTGCCATCTGGTCGATGCAAGGTGTCTGGATGAAAGGCTGACCGTAGCATCCCAGGTCGCCGTATCCCATGTCGTCGCAGAGAATGAACAAAATATTGGGTTTTTCAGAATCGGGGGTTGCAGCTTGTGCATGAGGTGCAGCCACGGCAACCAGTCCCATACAGTAGGTTAGTTTTTGTAATTTTTTCATGCCATTAGTTTCTTAAGGGATTAATGCAGGAGCAAAGATACGCTTTCCGGTTTTAAAAATGCGAGAAAAATCATTAAATTTGCCACCTGAAAGAATAAAAAACGATGCAAGAAGATACCTATAAGACCATTCAGGAAAGCGCGGAAGCCATCTATACCGAGAAGCGCAGCAAGTTCATTGCCATTGCGCTGCCGGTGCGTACGCTCTCCGAAGTGAAGTCCCTTCTGGAAGAGTACCAGAAGAAATATTACGATGCCCGCCACGTGTGTTATGCCTATATGCTGGGTGCGGAACGGAAGGATTTCCGGGCCAACGACAACGGAGAGCCTTCGGGCACGGCCGGAAAGCCCATCCTCGGACAGATTAACTCACGCGAACTGACCGATGTGCTGGTCATCGTGGTGCGTTATTTCGGCGGCATCAAGCTGGGGACGAGCGGTCTGATTGTGGCCTACCGCATGGCGGCTTCGCTGGCATTGGATGAAGCCCCGGTCATCGAGAAGACGGTGGACGAAGACGTGGCCGTGGCGTTCGAATATCCTTTCATGAACGACATCATGCGCATCGTCAAGGAAGAGTCGCCCGAGATACTGGAACAGTCGTACGACATGGACTGCCTGATGCGTCTGCGCATCCGCAAGTCGATGATGGGAAAGTTGCGTGCGCGACTGGAAAAAGTGGAGACGGCCCGTATCCTGGACGAGTAATTGGAGGAAGTGCCGGAAGTCGTGCTTTCTTTGCAGAAAGTCGCTGATTTTTTGCATTTTCCTGCGGTTTTTTAGCAAAAATTATTATCTTTGTTCCAACCTTATAACTCTTCATTATGAAACGACTGACAGGCTTAATATGCTTCTTGTGTCTCCTTTGCGGTTGCCGGGAGGAAGCAGGCCGTGAGGTGGAACAACCGATGTCGCAACCCATCGTGTCGGAGACGGCATCTCCCGACAGCATGGAGGTGGAAGATATTCTGCCGTTTGAGCGTAAACCGCTGACCGCTGCCGACATCATCTTGGCGAAGGGACTTCTTTTTGACAAATATACCTTGAAGGATGAGTATCCGTATAAGGATACCGTCCGTTCATTCAAATGGGATGCCATACGCAAATGCCTGGCCTTTATCGAGAATCTTCAGTACGATGCCAACCGCTGGGCGATATTCCAGAATTACAAGAATGTGAACCGTGAAGCTCCGCTGGTGCGGAAATACACGCAGAATGTGTACCGGCGCATTGCCGATACGCTGGGAGTGGAACGCTATCAGTCGGTGCCGCTGTATCTTCCTTCGGATACGCTGGTGCCCGAACGCTACGGACGCGACGGGGCGCTGGTGTCTTTCCTGGGCGAGACGGGCAGCTTCTATCGTGTGTCACCGGTCTCCATCGAGGGAGAATGGTGGGTGCCGCGCCGCTACGTCAAGCTCTTGTCCGACAGCACGCAGTTTAACCACGTGGTAGTGGTGGACCGGGGCGACCAGAACATTGCCACGCTGGAACGTCTGGAAGAAGGTACCTGGGCCATCCGCGGCATGAATCCGGCCACTACGGGCATGCACCGTCCGCCGTACGCGCAGGAAACCCCGCTCGGCATGTTTGTGGTGCAGCAGAAAAAGTCGCGCATGGTGTTCCTGAAAGACGGCTCTGCAGCCACCGGAGGCTATGCACCGTATGCCAGCCGCTTCACCAACGGAGCCTATATTCACGGGGTGCCGGTCAACGTGCCTCGCACGGCGATGATTGAATACAGCTGGTCGTTGGGCACCACGCCCCGTTCGCACATGTGTGTGCGCAATGCCACCTCGCATGCCAAGTTTGTGTACGACTGGGCACCGACAGAACGGTCACTGGTGATTGTAATCGAGTGATTTCTATAAAATTAACTCTCTTTACGGAAGAAGAAGGGCGGAAAATCCGTAACTTTGCGGCCGAATATTTTTCAGGTCGTAAAAAGTCATGCAAAATCATATCATCAAATTTTTTCTTTCTGCCATGTTCCTGTCTTTCCCCTGTGCGTATTTCACGGCGGAAGGAGAGTCTGTTCCTGCTGAATCCCCCGCAGCAGCGGTCAAGGCGGCCGATGAGGTCGTGTCGCTCTACCATTCCATGCAGCTGGAGGGGGTGGTCAACTGGCGGGCCTTCAAGCAGGCGGTGACGGGATATAACCGCATCAAGAACCGCAAACGCGATGTACTGACCCTGATTGACTTTTCCAAGCCTTCCACGGAAAAGCGCCTGTACGTGTTCGACATGAAGCACCGCCGGATGCTGTATTCCTCGGTAGTGTCGCACGGAAAGAACAGCGGTGGAAACTATGCTACCTCTTTTTCCAACGAATACGGCTCCTACAAGAGCTCACTGGGTTTTTACCTGACGGCTTCCACCTATCAGGGACGAAACGGCTATTCGCTCATTCTCGACGGGCTGGAGAAAGGGATTAACGACCGGGCCCGCGAACGTGCCATTGTGGTGCACGGGGCCGCCTATGCAGACCCCTCCGTGGCCAGTCGTGGCGGACGGTTGGGACGGAGTTTCGGATGTCCGGCACTGCCTACTTCCGTGTCGCGCCCCATTATAGATGCGATAAAAGGGGGCAGCGTCATGTATATCTATGCCGAAACCCCCTCTTACTTAGCTCAAAGTTTTATTCTCGATACATCGGATGATGTCATCGTAAATCAATGATTTCTGCTTCGGGATACTTGCTTTTGTCGAAACGGAACACCGCGTCGGGCAGATTCACTCCCGTGCGGTACGACGAAATCTGAAACTCTTGTTTCTCTCCGTTCTGCAACTGGATGGCAATGTACACGGGCGAGCTGTTTTCCTTCACGTTCAGTGTGATGCTTTTAATGTCCTGCGAGGTTTTCGGGGTCAGGATAATTTCATGTCCCCGCTTTCCCTGACGGGTCTTTTCGCCCACGTAGCGGTAGTTGAAGCCCTTCTTGTAGGCCGTCAGCAATGCATACGGGTTGACGCTCTGTATTTCCTCCGGAGTGGGGGATGACACGTTCACCTCTTCATTCTGCTCTACGTAGCTCCACTGTGTCTTTCCGTCGAACCAGGTCTTGATGCCTCCGCTCTCCAGACAGAACTTGTTGCCTTTCAGCAACAGCTTTCCTTGTTGTGTACCTCCAAAAGTCAGACTGATGCCGCCGGCTTTCCGGTAGCTGTCCGTCATCTTGCTTAATATGCTTTCAGCTTTTGCATCCTGTTGGGCCACAGCCTGACACAAGGCGACTCCCATCAGCAGGACGAGAAGAAAAATCTTTTTCATACCTGTCACAATCGTTTTTAGGGGTTAGAGGGCAGCCCGTTTAATCCTTCAGGCTGCTCATTCTCATTTGTAAATCGTTTTCATCCAGACAAAGCACGTCGCGCGCCTTGCTACCGTTGGCCGGACCTACGATGCCCGCCTTTTCCAACTGGTCCATGATACGTCCTGCACGGTTGTAGCCGATCGAGAATTTACGCTGAATCAGCGAAGTGGAACCCTGCTGGTGGTAGATGACCAGACGAGCCGCTTCTTCAAAGAGCGGGTCCAGACGGTTCATGTCCACGTCGGCTGCACTGCTGGGTTCTGCATTCTCATCCACGTATTCCGGCAGCATGAAGGCCGTAGGATAACCCTGCTGCTTGCCGATGAATTCCGCGATGCGCTCCACTTCCGGCGTATCGACAAACGCACACTGCACGCGCACGGGGTCGTTTCCTTGCAGGTACAGCATGTCACCCTTACCGATGAGCTGCTGGGCACCCGGACGGTCCAGAATGGTGCGTGAGTCCATCATGGAAGCCACACGGAAAGCCACACGTGCCGGGAAGTTGGCCTTGATGGTACCCGTAATGATGTTCGTGGTCGGACGCTGGGTAGCGATGATGGCGTGGATACCCACCGCACGGGCCAGCTGGGCAATACGGCAGATAGGCAGTTCCACCTCCTTGCCGGCTGTCATAATCAGGTCGCCGAACTCATCAATGATGATGACGATGTAAGGCAGGAAGCGGTGACCGTTCCCCGGATTCAGCTGACGGTTGATAAACTTCGCGTTATATTCCTTGATGTTACGGCATCCCGCGTTCTGCAAGAGCTTGTAACGGTTGTCCATTTCCACACACAGCGAGTTCAGTGTCTGTACCACCTTCGTCACGTCGGTGATGATGGCATCCTCTCCGTCGGGCAACTTGGCCAGGAAGTGACGCTCAATCGGCGCATAGATGGCAAATTCCACCTTCTTCGGGTCGATGATGACGAACTTCAGTTCACTGGGGTGCTTCTTGTAGAGCAGGGAGGTCACGATGGCATTCAGTCCCACAGACTTACCTTGACCTGTCGCACCGGCCACCAGCATGTGGGGCGCTTTGGCCAGATCCACCATGAACACCTCGTTGGTAATGGTCTTTCCGAGTGCCACCGGCAAGTCGAACGTGGTTTCCTGGAACTTCTTGCTGGTCAGGATAGAACTCATGGGCACGATGTGCGGGTTTGCGTTCGGCACCTCGATACCGATGGTACCCTTGCCCGGAATCGGTGCGATGATACGGATACCCAGTGCCGAAAGACTCAGGGCGATGTCGTCTTCTAGGTTACGGATTTTCGAGATACGTACCCCTTCTGCCGGCGTAATCTCATATAAGGTAATGGTCGGACCCACACTGGCCTTGATGGAACTGATTTCAATGCCGAAACTGCGCAGCACCTTGATGATGCGGTTCTTGTTGGCATTCTGTTCCTCCATGTCGATGTCCGGATCGTCGTTCTGATACGTATTCAGCAAGTCGAGGGTAGGGAAGCGGTAAAACTCCAGGTCCAGACGCGGGTTATACGGTTGCGACACGTCTCCACGGTAAGCCTGATCCTCTTCCTTGGTATCGTTGCTGACCTCAAATGCCGGCTCCTCTTCTTCCTTGTCGAAGTCTTCCTCCACCAGGGCCGGCTTCACCTCAAAAGGGTGCTTCTTCTCATCCTCTTCCTCGGTATCAAGGGGCAGGTCGATGACGCGCTCCGGTGCCGGTTCCTCTTTCACAATCATCTTCTCCGGTTCCTCCTTTACAGGTTCAGCCGCTTTCTCCGGTTCTTCCTGCGGAGTTTCTTCCTCCTCTTTCTGTTTCGGTTTCCGGTGCGTCCAGCTCTTCCAGAAACTTTCTTTCTTTTCCTTCTTATCCGATTCGTCCTCCGCAACGGTCGCTTCCGCTTCGTCCACTACCGGCTTCCGGAATGTCGGTTCCGGCTGGGGAGTTACTTCCTCTGCCATGGCTGCGTTATTGCCCTTTTGCGGATGAAGTGCCTTTCTCACCACGCCCATGGTCTGTCGGGTCAGTGCCACGCCGAACAGTATGGCCGTAGCCAGCAGCACCAGAATCAATCCCAGTGCACCGATTTGCGAGCGAATCCACAGGCTCACGTTATAGCCATGCAGTCCCCCCGGATAAATATAAGAATCTTCCAGCAGTCCCCCGAATGCAAATCCCAGGGTGATAGAGAGCCACACCATCACCGTGGCACAGCCTAAGAACCAGTAACGGATGCGGAATTCATACGCCTTCATCAGCTTCATGCCGGCCACCACTAAGAAGATGATGATGCAGTAAGCCGAAAACCCGAAGCAGTCGTTAATCAGGTATTGTGCCAGCTGCGCTCCCCGTGCTCCGGCATAGTTCTGTATGCGGTTGCTCGTTTCCAGCAGTTCCGACGGGTTGGGATGCGACAGAATACTCTGGTCATTTCCTCCCGTAAAGAAGAACGAGCTGAAAGCCAGCAGCAAGTACACGCCAAAGATTACAAAAAGCAGTCCGATGACGAACCCCGTAGTTTCACTTTTAAGAATAGTCCATGTTTTTCCGGCCATGGTTGCCGCTTTTCCACTTTTGCTTGTATCTGTTTTTTTGGTTTGCATGATGATTCGAATTAGCTAAACATACGTGCAAATGTACGAATAAAACTAGAACTGAGAAATTTTTTTTGTACCTTTGCGTCTCAATTAGCATGATTATGGAAGAAAAAAAATCTCAAGTAATATTCGATAAAAATGCGGTCGAGTTCGTGACAGTGGCTGCCGAGTTCTGTGGATTCCTGGAGCGTGTTTCCGATATGCGCTGTCGAGATTTCGTCGACAAGTCCCTGAAACTCCTTCCCCTTTTATACCTGAAGGCTTCGCTGCTGCCTGCTTGCGAGCGGATGGAAGAAGCTGACCCGGAAACCTTCGTGACCGAGACCGATTACGAAGTGCTTCGCGGTTCCATCGCCTCTCTGTTGGGCGAATACGATGACTACCTCGAAGTGTTCCTCGATGACATGGCCTATAGTGATACTCCCATTCATCAGAACATCTCCGAAAGCCTGGCCGACATTTACCAGCCTGTTAAGGATTTTATCTGCGTGTTCCAGTTGGGCCTGAAGCACACCATGAACGATTCTCTGGCCATCTGCCGTGAACTCTTTGCCGAGTTCTGGGGTCAGCGCCTGGTCAATGTGATGCGTGCCCTTCACGATGTGAAGTACCGCCAGCTGGCACACGGCAGCCAGGAGGAGGAAGATTCTGCACTCTACGAAGACAACTGCACCGAAGAAGAACTCTACGAAGGCCTTGACATGGGCGACGACGAATAACCCTAAACCCGTAAACTGAATGGTAGAACTACAGAGTAAAATAGATAAGAAAATCGTTGCGGAGTTACCTAAGGTTTCTTTCCCCGGTCGCATCTTCGTAATCTACACCGAGGCCGAAGCCCGCAAGGCCATTGATTACCTCAATACCCATGTACTGGTGGGAGTGGATACCGAAACACGTCCTTCATTCCGGAAGGGAGCCGTCAACAAGGTGGCCCTCTTGCAGGTCTCTACTTACGACACCTGCTTCCTGTTCCGTCTGAATCACCTCGGGCTGCCGGACTTCCTGGAAGAGTTCCTTCAGAACAACGTGCTCAAGATCGGCCTGTCGCTGAAAGACGATTTCGCCATGCTCCGCCGCCGCAACAAGAAAGACCCGCGCATGGGCAACTGGGTGGAACTGCAGGACTACGTAGCCTCTTTCGGCATCGAAGAAAAGAGCCTCCAGAAAATCTATGCCCTTCTTTTTCAGGAAAAGATTTCCAAGAGCCAGCGCCTGTCCAACTGGGAGGCCGACACCCTGACCGAGGCACAGCAGCTTTATGCCGCCACCGATGCCTGGGCCTGCGTACGCATCTACCAGTACCTGGAAGAACTTCGCCTTTCGGGCAAGTACCGCGTGATACGCACGGAAGCCCCTGAACACATTCTCGAAGATTAATCACTTAAACCATACAAATGAGCTATAAGAAAGTATTTCTCAAACCCGGAAAGGAAGAATCGCTCAAGCGTTTTCATCCCTGGGTCTTTTCCGGCGCCATCGCCCGTGTGGAAGGAGAGCCGGAAGAAGGTGAAGTAGTAGATGTCTACACCTCCAAGAAAGAATTCATTGCCTGCGGACATTTCCAGATTGGCAGCATCGCCGTGCGTGTGCTTTCCTTCCGTCAGGAACCCATCGACCATGCGTTCTGGATACGCCGCCTGCAGGTGGCCAAAGACCTCCGCTGTGCCTTGGGCGTGCTGGGCAATCCTCAGAACAATACTTACCGTCTGGTACACGGCGAGGGCGATAACCTGCCCGGACTGATTATCGACGTGTACGACCATACCGCCGTGATGCAGGCACACTCTGCCGGCATGCACCTCGACCGTATGGCGGTGGCCGAAGCCCTCGAGGAAGTGATGGGCGACGTCATCCAGCACATCTATTATAAATCAGAAACCACGCTGCCCTTCAAGGCCGACCTGCTGGCTACTGAAAACGGCTTCCTTAAAGGCGGAAGTCCGGAGAACGTGGCCATGGAGAACGGACTGAAGTTCCACGTAGACTGGCTCAAGGGACAGAAGACCGGTTTCTTCGTCGACCAGCGTGAGAACCGTGCCCTGCTGGAACGCTATGCCAAGGGCCGTAACGTGCTCAACATGTTCTGCTACACCGGCGGCTTCTCGTTCTATGCCATGAGGGGAGGGGCCAACCTCGTTCACTCGGTAGACAGCTCAGCCAAAGCCATCGACCTGACCAACGAGAACGTATCTCTCAACTTCCCCGGCGATACCCGTCACCAGGCTTTTGCGGAAGATGCCTTCAAGTTCCTCGACCGCATGGGCGACCAGTACGATCTGATTATCCTCGACCCGCCGGCCTTTGCGAAGCATCGCGATGCCCTGCGCAATGCCCTTCGCGGTTACACCAAGCTCAATGCCAAGGCCTTCGAAAAGATACGTCCGGGCGGCATCCTCTTCACCTTCTCCTGTTCGCAGGTGGTGAACAAGCAGGACTTCCGTAACGCCGTGTTTACCGCCGCTGCACAGAGCGGACGCAGCGTGCGCATCCTTCACCAGCTCACCCAGCCGGGCGACCATCCGGTCAACATCTACCATCCGGAAGGCGAATACCTCAAGGGACTGGTGCTTTACGTAGAATAACCCTCCTGAAAAGAGCTAAAATAAAAGAAGCTGTTTCACACCGCCGGAATGTTCCGTGCGTGAAACAGCTTCTTTTTTTAGTAGTGACTATACTTAATATGCATTCTTTTCACCGTGCAGGGCATTGGCCACGGTCTTGTAGATAATGAACAAATCCAGTCCGAAGCTCCAGTGTTCAATGTACCAGATATCTCCGCGCACGCGGTCTTCCATGTCCTTCAGTTCCTTGGTTTCCCCACGGAAGCCCGTCACCTGGCTCCAGCCTGTAATACCCGGCTTCACGAAATGCCGCACCATGTACTTGTTGATCAGCTTTGAATATTCCTCCGTATGCTTCAGCATGTGCGGGCGTGGTCCTACGATACTCATGTCACCCAGCAGCACGTTGATAAACTGCGGCAGTTCATCGATGTTCGTCTTACGCATGATGTTTCCCCAGCGTGTCTTGCGCGGGTCATCCTTGGTCGCCTGCAGCGTGTCGGCTTGTGCGTTCACCTTCATGCTACGGAACTTGTAACAATAAAATTCCTTGTCGTTCAGTCCGTTTCGTTTCTGCTTGAAGAACACAGGGCCCGGCATGGTTATTTTCGTCACAATGGTCACAATTATCAGAATGATAGGGAAGAACGTACACAAGAACAGCAGTGAGAACACGATGTCGAACGTCCGTTTCAGAGTCTTGTTTCCGGTCTTGCTCAGCGGGTCCGGTCGCAGGCTCAGGAAAGGCACATTACCCAGCATGTTGAAGTACACGCGGTTGTGCAGGTAGTTATAAATATTCGGCACACTATAGAAATGCACCAGATGGTTCTCGCAGTAATCAATCAGCAAACGGATAATCACATGTTCCTTTGAAGGCAGACAGCAGAACAGATAATGCGTATTTCCGTTCTTTTCCAGATATTCTTCTACCTCCTGAGGCTGTCCCAGATACGGACATTCCTGTGGAAACTCCGGATTAGGCTGGAAGTCGAAATATCCCTTCACTTTGAAGCCCATCCAGCCCTGGGTTGTCAGTTCATAATACAGTTCCCGGTTGTTTTCCGAACTACCCACCAGTACTACATAACGTACATTTCCTCCTCTGGAACGGTATCTTTTTAGTCCCCATCTCATGGTGGTACGGAAGATAGCCAGACATACAAAGAGCAGCCCTAGGAATGTGAGGTAGAAGTATGACCAGGCATCCATAAAATCTCCCAGTTCAAGTACTACTCCCGACAGTACCCCAAAGAAAATCGTACTTCTTAATACTCGTCCTATAATCTGGTAAGCATATACTTTTCGGCGGTAAAGTACCACACCAATCTGTATGGCCGAAACAAAATAGCAGAGCATCACGGTCAGAATCACCTGCAGGTGTGGAGCTTTAAGGATTTTGTGCCAGGGCGTATCCTCCGTGGCCAAGAACAATGCATAAAACAGTCCCCCTGTGATCAGCGTTTCGCAAGTTACGACAAAGAGGCTGGCCCATCTGTTGTATGTGTCATACTTTGTTTTCATACGATTTGAATAATTTAAGACTACAATTCGTAAATTAATGATATTTCCTCTTTCCTTCCAAATTTTTAGCTAAAATTCTCTCTCTTACTTAGAATTTTGTCAGTTCCAGTCGGGCATAGTCCGATTGTAAGGTCATTTTTTTTCCGTTGCAGTATTCGATATCGAAAACGGTTTCCTGTTGATTCCCGATACCGAAGTGTTTCAGTTTCTCTACCGGGGCATCCTTTCCGTTGTCACCGGTAGACTGTCTCACTTTAAAGTCTTTCACCACGAGCTGTGTTTCCCCGTTGCGGTATTCCGTACGTCCTATGTAAGCCCCATATCCTTTTGAGCCGTCTTTCTCGGCCACCTCCGTCACCATGCGGGTAATGCTGTAGTACAGTCTTTCACATTCCACGGTTTCCCCCGTTTCCGCCACGGTGAATCGTTCCAGCACCCAGAGCCCTTCCACGTCACTGTTTATCGGTGCCTTTTTGCATCCGGCTGCACCAGCAAGCAGTCCGGCAGCCGCAATGAGCATATATATCCATTTTCTCATCTTCCCAGTCCTCCTGTTTTTCTAAGTGTAATCATGCCTCCCGTGCTGTTTCCCAGGTAATTTCCCCGGTCCACGCCCAGTGTGGCGGTCAGGCTCCATCCTTTGGTCCATTGTGGCATATAAGTCACCTCGGCCATGCTGCTGAACTGCTTCCGCATCTTATCCAGCGGGTGAGCATACGAGCCCCAGTGACGGGCATACGAAGCCATGATTCTCCATTTCCATTCCTCCGTCGGATTTCCGGACAGGCCCACATGCTGCGCCTTCATTCGGTTACTCTTGAAGCGGATTTCTCCATCTTCGTTATAAATCGGTCCTGCCAGCAGCGGATTGCCGATACCCTGCCCGTAGTGCTGCCATGCCTGATAGATATAGTGGTTATAATAATCATCCCCACCGCTCATCTGCAAGTCCGAGAAAGAGCCCCAGAAACCGTCATACAGAATCGGTCCCGACGCATCCTTCGTGCTGATACCTTCCCATAACACGGCCGATACCCACTTGTTTTTAGGCAGATACAGCTCGATTCCCAGCTGTCCGTCCTTCCAGCGTCCGTATTCCCAGAACATCTGCGAGTGATCTTCGAAATAATGATCCAGCGTAGCCCTAACCTTCCAGTCGCCGAAGTAATAATTCAGTGCGAAGTTCCAGCTTCCCAGCATGTTTCCTTCCACGTTCACCTGTTCCCCTTCCGGAGTATCCTCTCCGCCTGCAGTAGGGAACAAAGCATGCCAGTACGCTTTCAGTCCGTCGGGCATATCAATGGTCTGTTCCGATTCCCCGTTGGCCAGTTTCTTGTACTGGTCGCCTCCGAACTGTGTGGCCATATACAGGCCGAATTCAAATTCCAGGGGCAGCTTCTCCTTGTTTCCCAGGCGGAACATCAGCGACTTGCTGTGATACATCACCTTTTTGACGAATAGCTGGTTGGCAGCAGTGAAATCCTCCTGCCAGTTACCGTCTGTAAACATTCCGTAAGCCAGATGCCCTTTGAAAGCCAGCCAGTTCCGTGTGCCCGGTATGGCCAGATAGTTTTTGATTTCCCCTCTGATTTGCGGAATCGGCCGCATGTTCGGTCCTTCCGCCATCCATCCGCTGGTCAGTTCACTGTTCTTTTCCAGCGGGAATCCCATTCTTTCCTTACTTCCTATGCTGAGTGTCAACATTTTCCATGAGAAGTCCGCATACGCCTGTTGAATCCAGAAGTCCGACGTCTGTTTCACGCCTCCTGCCAGATCCAGTCCGGCATCAATACGCCATCCTCTGTTCAATTTCTTGTTCCATTCTATTCCCGCCCTCAGGTATCCGCTGTTCGGCTTTTCACTCTCCATTCCAAACCGGTTCGCCGTCAGCCAGAGCGGGGCATACGTCCCCGTCGATGCAGTGGCAGTAGCTTCTACCCGATAGTGGAATTCTTGTGGTTTTTCTTGAGCCGCAGCAGGAATTGCCAGGGCCATAAATAACAATGATTTCAATAAACTCATGTTCGCAAACATTCAGTAAAAATAATTTCTACAAAGGTAGAAAAGAAGGAGATAAATCGCACGTTTTCAGTCTGAAAATTTTGCGTTTACCCCTTTAATTGTACTTTTTGACATGAAAATATGACAAATAGATTAAATTTTACTACATGCTACAACTTAAAAATCCGTTTCATCAATTTCCATTTCTCCTGCGAGGTTGCCCCCGGTGCAGCCTTCTGGAACTTCGCCATGTGTGCCTCCCATTCCGCCTGTCGGGGCAGGGTAGCCAGGCGTGCATAGTCCCGTTCCATGTCAAATTCATCCGTCGTGTCCATAATCATGAACAGGCGGTTCCCGTCGATATAAATCTGCATGTCCGTGATACCCACTTCGCGGATACCCGCTTTCACTTCCTCCCACACGTGTGCATGTTCCGCCACGTATGCTTCAATCAGCTCTTTGTCATCATAGAGCTCCAGTGTCTGACAATATCTTTTCATAATGAATAATGAAAAAAGAAAAATTAATAACGGTAGACACCCTCTCGTTTTTAATTTTCACTTTATTAATTATTAACTGTAACTAATCCCTTCTGAAAATATCCCGTGTGTACACCTTGTCCTTCACGTCGTCCAGACACGTGTCGTAACGGTTGGCAATGATGGCATCCGCCTGCTGCTTGAATGCCTCCAGGTCGTTCACCACCCTTGAGCCGAAGAACGTCGTACCGTCTTCCAGTGTCGGTTCGTAAATAATTACCGTAGCCCCTTTCGCCTTGATACGCTTCATTACCCCCTGAATCGAGCTCTGACGGAAATTGTCGCTGTTCGATTTCATGGTCAGGCGGTACACCCCGATTACACACTGCTTTTCAGCTTCCGGACTGAAATCACCCCGGTTGTAATAATCATAATATCCCGCCTTCTTCAGCACCTGGTCGGCGATGAAGTCCTTGCGCGTACGGTTGCTCTCCACGATGGCATGAATCAGGTTCTCCGGTACATCCGCATAGTTGGCCAGCAACTGCTTCGTATCCTTCGGCAGACAGTATCCTCCGTATCCGAATGACGGATTGTTATAGTGCGTGCCGATGCGCGGGTCCAGACAGATACCCTGAATAATCGCCTGCGTATCCAGTCCCTTCACTTCCGCATACGTATCCAGCTCATTGAAGTAGCTCACGCGCAGAGCCAGGTAAGTGTTGGCAAACAGCTTCACCGCTTCCGCCTCCTTCAGTCCCATGAACAGCGTGTCCACGTCCGGTTTCAGCACCCCTTCCTGCAGCAGTGCCGCAAACTCCTGCGCCTTCTCCTTCAGGTCTGTCCCTGCAATGGCCTTGATGGCCTCATTCTCCTCGTTCCGTCCGTCAATCAGCTTCGGATAGCCCACAATGATGCGGCTGGGGTAGAGGTTGTCATACAGTGCCTTGCTCTCGCGCAGAAACTCCGGCGAGAACAGCAGGTTGAATCTTTTACCCGCCAGGGCAGGAACGCTGCGGAACTTCTCCGCATACTTCACGTACAGGCTGCGGCAATATCCCACCGGGATGGTACTCTTGATTACCATCACCGCATCCGGATTCACTTCCAGCACCAGGTCGATAACTTCCTCCACGTGCGAGGTATCAAAGTAATTCTTCACCGGATCATAGTTCGTAGGAGCCGCGATGACCACAAAATCCGCGTTTTCATAAGCCGAAGCCCCGTCCAGCGTAGCCGTCAGGTCGAGTTCCTTCTCCGCCAGATACTTCTCGATGTATTCATCCTGAATCGGGCTGATGCGGTTATTGATTTTCTCCACCTTCTCCGGAATCACATCCACGGCCGTTACCCGGTGATGCTGTGCCAGCAGAGTCGCTATGGATAAACCCACGTACCCTGTTCCGGCTACGGCGATATTTAATTGTTTCATGATTTCAGCTCTATTTAATAATGTTATATATTCAATATTCAGTTTCTTGTGGCAGCAGCCAGTTCCGTCAGCTCCTGCTGATTTCCAGTCCCTTGTTCGATAAACTCATCTCCACGAAGCGTGCCCGGTCGTTCGCCCGGTGCTCCGTCAGAATCTGGCGGATACGCACGGCCGCATCCGGTTCTTTGGCCACCATGTACAAGTAACCACCCCCACCGGCACCCGGCAACTTGTATCCCAGGCAGAGGTCGTCAATCCGTTCCGTCAGCGCCTGCACGGCCGGCGGATTCGTACCTTCATCCAGCAGCTGGTTCTGCATCCACGTCTTCCGTATCAGTCGTCCCGTCTCCTCAAAGTCATTCCGTAGGATGGCGTCGTACATGTCCATGGCATGGCCCTTCATCTGCTCCAGCAAGTGCAGGTGACGGTTCGAATTCAGGAACATCCCCTTCACAATCTCTGCCAGGATGCCCTTGGCCGTGCGCGTGATGCCCGTGTAATACAGCAGGTGACACTTGCGGTACTCGTCGCTCGTGAACAGGTAGTCCGGCAGCCAGCGCACCTTCGGCTCCTGGTGCCACCCCGGCTGTGTCTGCAGCAGCTTCACCCCGTGCAGCACACCTCCGTACTGATCCTGCCAGCCGCCCCCCGTGGTGAGCAACTGTTCCAGCACCAGCGTACGGCTGCCGATGCCCTGCTTGTCCCAGTTCAGGCCGCAGAAATCATTCAGCGCCCCTAATACCGTAGCCGCTAAGATAGAGCTGGTACCCAGTCCCGAACCTGCCGGAATGGCCGACAGCAACGTCACTTCGATACCCGTGCCGAACGCCTTCAGCTGTGCTTCCAGCGAAGCAAACCGTTCTGTGGAGAATTCCGGATGGAACCCCGCCAGCACTAGTGCCGCTTTCGGAATGGAGAACGGCGAACCCACCTTGCGGTAATCCTGCAACTCCTCGTAGGTGGAAACCACCTCCATGGCTCCCAGGTCAATCGAGCGCAGCGTAATGCGGTACTCCTTCGACGGCTTCACATACACCTGCAGCGGCGGCTGTCCGTTCAGTTCAATGGCCAGGTTCACCACATTTCCGCCCTCCATCAGGCTGTAGGGTGGGGTATCCGTCCATCCCCCCGCAATGTCGATGCGCACCGGACTGCGTCCCCACACAATCTGGTCGGCATACACCGACAGCTTCGGCTGCTGACGGTAATCCATCGTGCCGGTCAGTCCCTCTCGCATCAGGCCGAACGCCCGTGCCTCCAGTTCCTTCGCCTCCGGTTTGCCCTCCAGTTCGCACACCTTCGCGCGGAACATCGCGTCGCTGATACGCTTCAGCAGGGGAGACCCCTCCGGCAGTTCCTCCGGCAAGGCGATGCCCCCTTTGGCATACGCCCCGGCCGCCTCCTGCAAGTCTATCTGATAGAACACGCTCCGTTCCTGGTTCCTGGCCAGCAGGCTCCAGTTCTCCTTGCGGAACATCTCCCGCTGGGCGAACAGCCGTCGCAGGTTGGCATACGCCGAAATCTCGTCGGCCGACACCTTGCGCGCCTTCATCCAGATAGCCCGTCCGGCTTCACCCTGTCCACCGTCCGTCATCCATTGCAACACCGTGCCCAAGTCCTCTATCGAGTCCGTTACCGGAAAAATCGCTGCCCCTTGCAAGTCCTCACAGCCCCGGATTTCGTCCGCTGTCAGACCTCTTTCGGTCAGCCATTCCGTTACCGGACGGCCCAGGTATGTAGTCGAAGCCTCCTTCAGGCTTCCCTTGAATTTATCGTTAAAACCGTACGGACGCGCGGCAAACTCCTGTTCGCCCATCGGCACCACGTCGATGCACACCCCTTCCGGCACGTTCAGCGCCCAGTCGTTGCGCGGCACCCCCGTGATGATGTTCCGGCTGTGCAGCGTCCAGTTCCTGCCCACGTGGCTGTTTTCCACCCACACCTCCGCGTTGTCGGCCGTCAGCGGGAACTCCATCTCCGCATTCTGCACGAACACCGCCGGATGCGGCTTCACCTTATGGTGCATAATCGCCCGCTGGTCTGTCACACAGTTCTGCACCGCCAGTGTCGACGAAATCATCTCCCGGCTCGTACCGTAATGGTGGAACTCACCGCCCGGTAGGGGCAGGATGGCCACCTTCAAGCTGTTCAGCTCCTCATCCACGATGCGCGGATGCGCCCCCAGTGCCAGTCCGAACTCCGAATACATGTCGTAGAACTTCACGCCCCCTTCCTTGTCGGTCGAGCGTTTCACCATCAGCTCGATGGCACGGTCACTCAGCAGCCAGATGCCGATGTCCATCAGGAACAGGTAATCCTGCATCAGCTGGCCCATTTCCTCCACGCTCGGTTTCTGCAGCATGAAGTCCAGCTTCTCCGGTTCCCTCCGCGACGACACGAACACTCCGTGGTTCTTCGCCAGTTCCGGGTCCACCCACAAGCCGTAGCACACCACGTCCACATCCGGAATCTCCTGCAGCGGCTCCGTGGCACGGATGTACACGTCGCCGCTCGCAATCAGCGTGCGCAGTCCCTCCGGCGCCCGCTCCATGATTTCCTCATACAGCGGCAGCTGCAGCGACAGCAAGTCCTGTGTAAGCTTCTGTCCCCGTGCCCAGCGGAACACCGGAATCGGCGTCAGCACCTTGCCCGACGGCGCATAGCCCGGCAAACGGCGGCTCTGCCCTCCGGCGTGCAGCAGGATACGCTTCTCCCGTGCCAGCCAGTCGCCCAGTGCGGCATCCTTATCCTCTTCCTCCCGGCAAGCATTCAGCAGCCAGGCCGTACCACCTCCCGAACCCAGTTTCTTTCCCACCGGGTCCGATGTGCAGAACCACTCCTTGTGGTCTGCGTGCATAATATCGTGAAAACACTCCACCAGATTCGGTGGCAGCGACAACAGTTTTTTCATATAGTTTGTTCTATTCTTCTGATTTCATCCTCTGTCAGGCCGGTAGCCTGTGCAATTTGCGCGGTAGTCAGTCCTAGTGCTTTCAGGTTACGGGCAATAGCGGTTTTTTCTTCCGCACGACCTTCCGCACGACCTTCCGCACGACCTTCCGCACGTTCCGTCATGATGTTGTCACGCAGAATTACGATATTGTCCAGATGCTTGTAATACGCCCTCAGTTCCTCCCGGTTCATGCGGTCCAGTTTCAGTTGCTCCTTCACCGTGTCCAGTCCCGGAGCAGTTGCATTCTCGGGCACATTTCCCGTGTTCAGGTAGTAAATCCACTCCTCCAGCGGCGTTTTGGCCACCCGGTTAAAGTCGTTCACCTTCAGGATATAATACTCCGGATAGAGTTGGCTCACCTTGTCCACCTTGAAAGTCTGTTTTTGAAACGGGCTCAGTTCCAGTACATCCCCATTATGGATTCCCACGAATTCCGTCTTTCCGTGATACACAAAATCCTTCCCGTGGCCTAGCGAGAAATACACGATGTTCACGCTGTACACCTTGCGCACCTTCTCATATCCCTCACCCCGGTTGATGTATTCCGTCACCAGCTTGGACGCACCGAACAGCATGCGCTGGAAATACGCATACTCATTGTTGTTCTGCACCTCGATGAGCACCAGTTCACCCTTCGAGTTTTCAGCCAGCATGTCCACGCGGTTGTACTTGTCAAACTCATCCTCCTGGTTGCTTTCACTTTCCAGCAGTTTGTGAATGGTCACCTTTTCTTCGAACAGGGTAGTGAGCAGTCCTTCCAGCACCGCGTAGTTAGCCTTGTTACGCAGCAAGCGCTTCATGGCCCAGTCAAAACGAATATAATTTTCCATACGGCAATCAGTTTTCAGTCATTCTTTCTACAAAGAAAATGAATAATTTGCAGAAAAACGTGCTGAGAGAAGAATAAAATTTTCCAAATATATAAAGGCACTTGTAAATTGAGTATGTCCATCCTTCGTAACCACAGATATGACAAAAAGAGATAATGGCAGAAATGAAAAAACAAGTAGGAGATTACAAATCTATGAATTCTATTTTTTATTTGAAATAATTCAGTGCCTTTTCTACGATATGGTGCATGTCATAATACTTATATTCCGCCAGACGACCACCAAATATTACGTTCGTTTCCTTATCTGCCAGTTCCTTGTATTTCAGATACAACGAATTGTTCTTTTCATCGTTTACCGGATAATACGGCTCACTGCCTTCAGTCCATTCTGAACTATACTCTTTCGAAATCACCGTTTTAGGGCAAGCTTCTATATCCGCCCCGAACATTTCGAAATGTTTGTGTTCAATCACACGTGTGTAGGGCATTTCCTTTTCTGTATAGTTTACCACCGCATTGCCTTGGTAGTTAGGCATATCCAGCACTTCAGTTTCAAAATTTACCGTACGATACTCTAACTTACCAAACTGGTAATTATAAAATTCATCAATAGCTCCCGTAAACACAATTTTGTCGACCATAGCAGAAAGCTCTTCACGGTTCGCAAAGAAATCGCAGTTCAGGCGAGTTTCTACGCCTTCCAGCAGACGCTCAATCAGTACATTATATCCACCGATAGGAATACCCTGATATTTATCGTTGAAGTAATTGTTGTCAAATACCAGGCGTACCGGCAGACGCTTGATGATAAAGGCAGGTAGTTCCGTACATTTACGTCCCCACTGTTTTTCGGTATAACCTTTTATCAGCGCTTCGTAAATATCTTTCCCGATAAGCAGCTGTGCCTGTTCCTCCAGGTTGCGCGGCTCAGTCACTCCCTGCTCTTTCATGCGTGCTACCGCTTCTGCTTTTTGTTCTTCAATTTTAGCAGTGGCTTCAGCAGGAGTAGTTACTCCCCACATCTGATAAAACGTGTTCATGTTGAAAGGCAGGTTGTATAACTTACCTTTGTAGTTTGCTACGGGTGAATTCGTATAACGGTTGAACTCCACGATGGAGTTTACAAAATCCCAAACTGTTTTATTTGATGTATGGAAGATATGGGCACCATATTTATGCACATTGATCCCTTCCATTTTTTCACAATAGATATTTCCTCCCAGATGAGGACGGCGGTCAATCACCAGGCATTTTTTGCCTTTTTGTTGAGCTTTGTAGGCAAATACAGCACCGAAAAGCCCTGCACCTACTATGAGATAATCGTAATGTTGCATAAATATAAGGTTACGATATTAGTAAATAATTTTTTTAATTTTATGCTTGTGAAAATTCCTTGATACGTTGTTCTTCACTTAGACGACAGATCAATAGTTGCCCGTTCTTTTCAGCCACAATATAGCCATCCAAGCCTTCCAATACCACTTTACGTTCATCAGGTAACCCTTGTTGAAAAGAAAGCAACTTTTAGTGTAAGGTTGTATTGGAAGTGATAGACCCTACATAGAAGTCTGATATTTCTTCTTTGTCTTTTCGATTTAGTTTCACATAATATCCATCCACTTTAATTATATTCATGTCGATGCAGAAATCCTTTAATTTATCGTCCGAACGGTCAATAGGCTTTTTATATCCGGGGATTTGGTACGTATCAATTCTTTTGTTTTGAATTCTTATGTATACATAACTGACAAGGTCTGTTTTATCGTTTAATGTATAGCTTTTATATCTGGCCAAAGAATACAAGAATTTAGCCTTTTCTGGCGGGCAATATAAATTAGTAAACTCTTTTGAATTTTTAAAAGTGAATGCTGCCTCTCCAAATGTACAATATCCTATATCATTTAACTGTCTGTTTTTATTAAAATCTCTGTCTGTAAATTCCATTTTCCATATAGGAAATGCATTTTTGTCCATGTCGTATTGCTTGACATTTGTGATACATTTTAATCTGAAGACTTTATTGAAATCAATTTGACTTATCGCCTCGTTCAGTTTGGCCCTATATTTTTTTCTAATGTCAGACATTATGAAAGGGTCAGATTGGATTCTTCCATATTCTTTCGGTGTTATGCAGAGTTTCAGATATTGCTCTACGATGTTGTCTGTAATTTTAATATTATATATTTTAATTCTATATGCGAATAATATATCAGACGTTAGATCAGTAGCTCCATCAAAGTATGATTTCTTATATGATAACATGATGCTTCCATTGAATATGGCATTGTCAAGATCTATCAGATAAGATTTTCCATTTCCTTTGGCGATGATAACGCCGTTGCTGTTCATGTCGAAGGGTAAGAGCATTCGTTGTAGTGTATTTAACTTTTTTATGTTATAAAACTGGGATATAGTCAGCTTTTTACCTGAAAGGTCTTGTTTAATGGTTCTTGTTTGGCTATTATCAAACTCATATATATATCCATTATTTCTACCTATTGTAATCGTATCGCCGATACTATAGACTTTACCAAAGTATGTTTTGAAACTATTTTCTGCATGTATTGCATTGTTTGTAAAACATATGAGCCATAAAAATGACAATAAAATAATTTTATTCATAATTGTTTTTTCATTTATTTCCACAAAGGAAATAAATAATTTGCGAAAAATACAAATGTGAGTAGAAAAAGAGTTCCATAAAAATAAAAGATTTTGTCTGTTTTTTGAAGTTAGTCGCTCAGATATACATTTGGAGTTTTGGCCAATCTGAAATTTTCCAGTTGTTTAGCAATGCATCTCTTGAAAAATCCAGCATTTTGTTGTATTCATCTACAATTCTTGAAACCCTTTCGGGCAAATTTTATTATTATAGCTCTTCCTGTAAAGAGAACAAATAATTCACAGAAAACCGTGCTGAGCAAAAAATAAGAAAAGGTAAAAGCGAGCGGTATCTCTTCGCTTTTACCTTTTACAGCACCCTGCCTGTCATTTATGATAATAGAATATTTATTTTGCACTCACCCCCTCATGTGCAATGACCAATGTCTCGAAGGCCGTGGTGTTGCCGTCTGCTTTGAAACCTTCCACTGTGAGCTTCTTGGGCCATGCGTTCACAGCCTCCCAGGTCTTCACCGGGTTACCCGACTCGTCCAGCAGGCTGACCGTTACCACCTCGCGTTGGATCGTGTTTAGCTTCACCTTGTTCACCCAGTCCCAAAGAGCCTTGTCGTCCTTGAAGATACCTTTCTTGATTGTCAGGTCGCCCGATTTTCTCAGTCCCGGCATTTTCAGCTTGGTAAATACCGGACTATCCCCTGCGCGGTAGGTTATCTCTTCATATTCCGTTTCCAATCCCGATACTTCACTGCAGGAAATATCGCCTACGTTCGAGATAGAAACTTTGAAATAAAAACTTGGTAACGGCCATTCCTGTGTATTTGCGCCTTGTGCTGTTACATTATCTGCCATTTTATTTTCAATTTAATAGCGTTACTTTGTATGGCTCCTTTTGTACATTTATGCTACTTTGTTATGCCATAAATAGCGACCTTGCTGGTTCATCCATTCATTTAGCTGATGGTACAAATTAGTTTCTTCAAATTTTTCTTTTGGGCATGTATTTCTTAAGATTAAACATAAATCTTTGTATCCCAATGAATTTTTTCTGTTAAGTTTTTGTAGGCGTACTTGCAAGGCAAAGACCAAATCATGCCCTCTGGTCAATTGTTTTAAATCAGGGTTAATGTAGCTGTTTGCAAAAAGCTTGATCATTTCAGTGGTGGGGTAGTGTTCGAGTCTGCTGTTATTGCATGTCGATTTCACATGTCCGAGGCATTGTTCCCATGTTATTGCATTTTCTCCGTCATATAAAGCAGAATAAGTAATGTCATTAAAATTTATCCCATCCAGTTCTATTCCTTCCAATTCTTTATTTGCAACCGTCACTTCATTGTACAGCCTTAAATAGGAGAGACTTTTGAGATCTTTTGCCACCTTCTCTACAAGTGGGGTGGTGGTCTGCAGACTACATTCAGCTTGTAAAGAATTTTCAAATCCCTCTGAAACAGAAAGGAGGGTCATTTCAATATCATGATAATCAGTCAGGAATAAGTTATCCAGATCCGGATAACTTCTATGCAGAATATGATCAAAGTCTGCATCTTTAATCCCGATTACCTTGTTTTTAAGGTAAGGATTAGTTTTTAAGATTCTTAAAAGTTCCACCACATACAAGCAACTCTTTGTTACATAAAATATAACCTTCTGTTCATTCAAAAAATGTCGGTATATTTTTTCATCATCGGTTCCTTCTATGAGAATAAAAACTTTCCCTTCGCTATCCTCATGGTGTCCCATCTCTATTATCTCCATTTTTTTGTCTTGTAATGTGGTCGCTTCTAAGACTGTATTCCTCATAATTATTTTTGTTGAAGATAATATAAATCGATTGCATTATCCTGTCCTCTTGCTACTATACTGATGGAGTGAGTAGAGACAATTACTTGCAGATTCTTTGTTTTTGCGATTTCCTGAATGTCGTCAAGAAATTTCTGCTGCCAGACTACATGCAATGAATTCTCCGGCTCGTCAATCAGGAGTACAGAGTTGTCCGAAACCTCGAATATAAGCCGAAAGAGCAAGATAATTTCATTCTGTTCTCCGCTTGATAAAAGACTCTCATTCAGAATATCTCCGTTGGCCGAAATAATCTGGAATCCATGTTGTGGAGAAAATGTAATGCTTTTTTGGGCAAATCTTTTTGTTTTAAGGAGTTTGTTAAACAAGTTCAACTTCTCTGTCCAGTTTCCATAATTGGCATATTTTTCTCCCAGGCCTTTGATGTAATTATATAAGATAAAACTGTCATCCTTATCATACGGGGGAATGGAGATGTTGTCGGTCAGTCTGAAATAAAACAGTTCATCGCGTTTTTGTATCACCTTCTCAGCCAGCTGGTTGTACTCTTGCTCTGAGATGGTCGTTTTTTCTTTTGAAATAACTCTTTTGATAAACTGGCTGTCAATCCGCTGCGATTGTTGCAAATAATTTTGATAAGCCAGGCTCAATTCTTTTTGTAAAGTCTGGCGTATTCTTTGAATTGGGAGGACATCATTTTCTTCGTTTGCTTCATTGTAGATACGGTTGGCGTGGATGAATTTTGTTCGCAAACTCTCAAGTTGCATTAGGAAAATATCCTGCCCTATGTCATGAGCTATATATTCGTTGAACCGTTTGTTTTTCAGAAGCTCGTTATCTGTATTGTTTGTGCTTTCTTCTAAACTTCCAATCAGAAATCTGTGATAGAATCCAGCATTTCTTTTAGCTTTCCGTATGACATTATCATTATACAGGAAATAACACAACAGCACGTTGTCTTTATTCAGCCAGCTAAATCTTACCTCCTTTACTGATGCCTGCTTTGTGTCGCTTGTCTTATCTTTTTCCTCGTCTTTTTTCTGGGAGAAGCACTGGTCAATAAGCAGATAAGTCTCGTCACTCAGTCCTATTTCAATAGTTTCATATTTCAGTAGATAGAAATAATATAACGATTCAGGCGACAGATTGTCCAATATTGTCAATACAGTTGTTTTCCCATATCCGTTAGGACCAGTAAGAATTGTCAGTTTGTCCTCGTCTTTATGGAAAAATTCAATATTGTAGTTGTACAGGCCAAAAAGATTTTTTATTCGGATATATTTGAACTGCATGGTTGTTGTAAAGCGTAAAAAGATTCTGTTAATTGTATAACTGTCTCAATTTTTCCTGAAGGTTGTCATTTACTGTATATTGTTCTTCTATATAGATATTTTTATTTCCTTCAGACTGAACCTTAGACTTGTAGACTGGGTAATCATCACCTTTCGACAGATTGTTGTCCCATTGCATGGCACGTAGATTGATTATATCGTCTGTGCCTCCCATTGAGAGAGGATAGACATGGTCAATCTCCCAGCCATAGATAGAATCTCTGTTGCCATACTGGTTTTTCATAATCCATGCTCCGCAGGCATCTTTTCGTACCATATCTGGATTGAATCCTTCTACCGTACGTGCAAGTTCCCAAACTTGTTCTATCGTTTTTTCATCAAACATTCTACTTGTATATTATATGTTTTCCTTGTCAGAATTCATGCATTCTTAGATATTCACTACAAAGCTATAAAATACTTTTGAATTGGACAAACAGTTGATATAGTAGAAAAACTTGTATAACCTGCACTTACTACAGAATTTTCAACTGGCAATTTTTTACCGTCCCTTGTACATCGAGTCATAATACTTCTGATAGTCCCCGCTCGTCACGTTGTCCATCCATTCCTGGTTGTCCAGATACCAGCGTACCGTCTTTTCAATACCTTCTTCAAACTGCAAACTTGGTTCCCAGCCCAGTTCCTTTTGCAACTTGGTTGAGTCGATGGCATAACGCATGTCGTGGCCCAGACGGTCGGTCACGTAGGTAATCAGATCCATATCTTCACCCTCCTTGCGGCCCAGCAGACGGTCCACCGTGTTAATCACCACCTTGATGATGTCAATGTTCTTCCACTCATTGAAACCGCCGATGTTATATGTCTCCGCCGTCTTGCCGTTATGGAAAATCACGTCGATGGCCCGCGCATGATCCTCCACATACAGCCAGTCGCGCACGTTTTCCCCCTTGCCATATACCGGCAGCGGCTTGCGGTGACGGATGTTGTTGATGAACAGCGGAATCAGCTTCTCCGGGAACTGATACGGCCCGTAGTTGTTCGAACAGTTCGTCACGATGGTCGGCATGCCGTACGTGTCGTGAAACGCCCGCACAAAGTGGTCGCTGCTCGCCTTGCTGGCAGAGTAGGGACTATGTGGGTTGTATTTTGTATCCTCGTAGAAGAAATCTTTTCCGTACGCCAGGTGATGTTCCGCCGACGAAGCCGTGGTAGTGAACGGCGGCTCGATACCCTCCGGATGCGTCATCTCCAGTGCCCCGTACACCTCGTCGGTAGAGATATGATAGAAACGCTTGCCCTCATACTTCTCCGGCAGACCTTCCCAGTACACCTTGGCAGCTTGTAGCAGAGACAATGTACCCATTACGTTCGTACGGGCAAAAGTGAACGGATCTTTGATGGAGCGGTCCACATGGCTTTCAGCTGCCAAATGGATGATACCATCTATCTGATACTGTTGCATCAGTTCCTGCATCTTTTCATAGTCGCAGATGTCTGCTTTTACAGACACATAATTCGGTTGATTTTCAATGTCTTTCAGGTTCGCCAGATTACCTGCATACGTCAGCTTGTCCAGGTTGATGATACGGTACTCCGGATACTTGTTTACGAACAGGCGCACCACGTGGCTGCCAATAAATCCTGCACCGCCGGTAATCAGTATGTTGCGTTTGAATGTAGTCATAATGGTAAAGATTTCAAGTTTTTTGCAACTTCATTCCTTTATTTTTGTTTTTCTAATTATGCTTACAGAACAGTTGGATAATGTGTTTTCTTATGTGACAACAAAATAATATGAATGGTAATTCAAAAAGGAAAACAGAACTAGCTAATATTGTAAATGCTTTTAATGGACAGTCTGGTATCGTAGGGTATAGATAAATGAAGAAAAATGTGGTATAAGAAATAACGCACATTGCCAAAGGGAAGAAGTAGAGGCTTAATTTTGAATTGTTAAAGCTCAGGTGAGATAATAGATACCATAGTGGTGTAATCATTCCTGAGAAAATGAAAATGATAAGAATCTGAAGTTGTTCGGATAAATTTGAAAAAGGATTTTCTGTAGAAAACCATAGTGGAATAATTATCAAGGTATTTAAAATAGTGATGTGAATACATCTTTTCTTTTGTTTATCCAACTTCTTGTATATTTTTAATAGGGGAGATATAAAATTTTTCATTTTAAATTGTTTATGCTTTGATTGAGTGGGAAAAGAATAAAGATTCTTCTACTTCTACTGTATTATTGTATTCTGCAGAAATAGGAGAATCTCTTAAACTACTTTTGTTAATTTAGTCTCTTCTGAAAATATCACGGGTGTAGACTTTGTCTTTCACGTCATCCAAACATACATCGTAACGGTTGGCAATGATGGCATTACTCTGTTTTTTAAACTCCTCTAAGTTGTTTACAACCTTTGAGCCAAAGAAAGTCGTTCCATCTTCTAATGTAGGTTCATAGATAATAACTGTAGCTCCCTTTGCCTTGATTCGTTTCATTACACCCTGAATTGAACTTTGACGGAAATTGTCACTGTTCGATTTCATCGTTAAGCGATAAACTCCTACAATTACTTCATGTTCTTTATTTGCATTCCACTGTGAGTTCGTTGAATAATAACCTGCTTTGTTTAATACTTGTTCTGCTATGAAATCTTTACGCGTACGGTTGCTTTCTACAATCGCCTGAATCAAGTTTTCCGGTACATCCTGATAGTTCGCTAAAAGCTGTTTGGTATCTTTCGGCAGACAGTAACCACCGTATCCAAATGATGGATTGTTATAGTGCGTACCGATACGTGGGTCTAAACAGATACCTTGGATGATAGCTTGTGTGTCCAATCCTTTCACTTCTGCATACGTATCCAGTTCATTGAAGTAGCTCACGCGTAAAGCCAGATAAGTATTGGCAAATAGTTTTACTGCTTCTGCTTCTTTCAGGCCCATGAACAGTGTATCTATATTTTCCTTGATGGCACCTTCCTGTAGCAAAGCTGCAAATTCTTTTGCTTTTTCCTCTAGATGTTCTCCAGCAATAGCCTTGATAGCTTCATTTTCTTCATCCCGTCCGTTAATGAATTTCGGGAAACCTACGATGATACGGCTAGGGTAGAGGTTGTCATATAATGCCTTACTTTCACGCAAGAACTCTGGTGAGAACAGCAGGTTGAACTTCTTTCCAGCCAAGGCCGGAGTGTTACGGAACTTTTCGGCATACTTTACATATAGGCTGCGGCAGTAACCCACCGGAATGGTACTCTTGATAACCATTACTGCGTCCGGATTTACCTCCAGCACCAAGTCAATCACTTCCTCTACGTGACTAGTGTCGAAATAGTTCTTTATTGGGTCATAGTTTGTAGGAGCTGCGATGACTACAAAATCAGCATTCTTATAAGTAGAAGCTCCATCCAATGAAGCTATTAGGTTCAATTCCTTTTCTTTTAAATACTTTTCGATGTATTCATCTTGTATCGGACTGATGCGGTTATTAATTTTTTCAACCTTTTCGGGAATTACATCTACGGCAGTCACTTGGTGGTGTTGTGCCAATAAGGTAGCGATGGACAGTCCTACATAACCTGTTCCTGCTACGGCAATTTGAAGGTTTTTAGAATCTTTCATAGTTCGTTATTTTTTTAAATAGTAGGAAGCGTACCATTCAGCAAAGGCTCTTAATCCATCTCTTAGAGACGTAGATGGTTTAAACCCAAAGTCTTCTTCCAGTGGTGTTGTGTCAGCATAGGTTACAGGAACATCTCCTGGTTGCATTGGCACGAGTTCTTTATGCGCATCAAAATCATAATCCTCAGGTAGTACTTTTGCACGAATCAGTTCTTCTTGCAGAATTGTCACAAAATCCAGTAGATTTTCTGGTTGATTGTTACCAATGTTGTATACTTTATATGGAGGAATAGGTAATCCGTCTTCTCCGTTTTGTTTCTCTGGTGCGTGTTGCATTACTCTGATAACTCCTTCCACGATATCATCAATGTAAGTAAAGTCACGTTTACAGTTACCATAATTGAATATCTGTATAGTTTTACCTTCTCGTAATTTGTTGGTAAATCCAAAGTAAGCCATATCCGGTCTTCCTGCTGGTCCATATACAGTGAAGAATCGTAATCCTGTAGACGGAATATTATATAGTTTTGAATATGCATGTGCCATCAGTTCATTACTTTTTTTAGTAGCAGCGTATAAACTTACTGGGTTGTCTACTTTGTCACCTGTGCTATATGGAACTTTCTTGTTGCTTCCGTATACACTTGACGAAGATGCATACACTAAATGTTCTACTTGCAGATTTGAATGTCTGCATGCTTCCAAGATATTGTAGAAGCCAATCAGATTACTTTCTACGTATGCACCAGGATTAGTAATACTGTAGCGTACACCAGCTTGTGCTGCTAAGTTAACTACGATGTTAGGCTGATATTGCTTGAAGATTTGTTCTATTATGAATTTGTCAGCAATGTTTCCTTTAATAAAAGTACAGTTTACGTATGCTTCTAGCTTTTTCAGTCTTTCTTCTTTTAAAGAAATATCATAATAATCAGTAATGGAGTCAATACCTACAATACGAATTGTTGGATTTCTCTTTAAGAGTTCTAATGCTAAATAACTGCCTATGAATCCTGCAATACCGGTTATAAAAACAGTCTTATTTTCTAATTTGATATTGTATTTTAGCATGATTGAGTTGGTTTATGATTTAAATGTTGTTTTATTCTTGTCTGTTAGCAGATAGATGGATTTCTGTATATCCTTAATAGTTGCTTGCCAAAGTAAAAAAAACTGTATTATTTCTACAAAATGGCGTTTGAACAAACGTTTAGGTTTCTTTATCACACGATAGAGCTACTCCATGGCTAACTTTTGAACAAAGACAGGAGTACGCTTTACATGACCTGCTTCGAAATCAATCGTTGCTCCCAGTACCATCCAAATATCCACTTCCGATATTTTATCTTTATGGGCTATTGTCTATTTCTCTTGTTTAGGACAGACAACCCCCAATCAATACCACGTTTGCTCCTCTGTAGCATATCATTCGATAAATATTCTCTTTTTTCTGGATTGTTTTTGAATCCGTATATGAAGGAGAATAAGCGGCTACTACAATGTTCTCTTTACCTTTTTCTACCACACTGTTTATCGCATCTAGAAAAATCCGTAATTTTTATCGTAACGGTGATACATGTAAATTGGGGTAAAAAAGAAGCTGTTACAAGTATGGCTTTCTTGAATGGATGTTTTAGGAGTTTGTAAAGCATGTACAACACCTTGTTGTCACATGTAATCTAGTCGGCTTGTTGCTATGCATCATACAAAAATTTATCTTTTTATATTTTTACTAGGTGGGCTATATTGGGAGTTATGTGAGTTCCTTTATACAGAATGTTTAATAATATATCACATTTTGAATTAAGTATCTAAATATTAAATGCTTTTTTAACACCCCCTAATTATTCGTCTAATATAATCGATCAATTCTTCGTTATGAGAAACCCATGGCTTGTACCGTAGTGTTTGAACTTGTTCGATGTAATCTTCAATATGGCTCAAGTCTTCCGCCACAACTACATTATATTTTAGCCTCATTATTTCCGCTATTTCCCGCTGATGATCATCCACATGTTCTCCATATTGTTTCAGACGAGGTACGATGATTAATGGCTTCTCTTGTTTCATGCAGGTAATGATGCTGTTTACTCCACCGTGTGTTATAATCAGCTCGGCTTCATCTACTAGTTTGTTAAATTGGTCGAACGGTATTAGTGTATAATGGGTAAATATAGGTTTTACATTATATACAGCCGATTGCATCACTATTTCGTTCGGTTGAAATAATCCCTTTTCGACCAGGTTGTTTAAAGCAAGTACCAAGCGATCGAACGGGAATTTCTGTGTACCAAGAGGTACGAACAATTTGATTCTATTCATTTTATTCGGTTAATAAACAGTACCACAATAAATGGCATTGGGATATATCTTTTTCATCTCCGGCCATTGCACGAAGAAATAGTCGGCAAACGGATATATCAGCTTTCCTGTGACGGAACGATTGTTCAATTTGGCGAACGATTCCACATAGATAACTTTTTTGCCCATCAACTTTCCTATCCGACATGTAGGGTAGGAGGCACCGGCTCCCGTGGTCAGGATAATGTCTGGCTGTTCCTTTATCAGATACCAGACTGACAGCAGGATGTTTATTACGAATTTGAAAATAAAGCTTACGTTTTTCCGCTCTTGTTGTAGAAGATAATGATGGGAATACTTCTTTACTGTCTCTGCAGAAGAAATATTGCGTTCCGTCACAATATAGTAATTTGAATCTTTAACGGCAGGAAGTAACTGCATCAGTTCCATGAAGTGTCCGCCACAGGAACTGACAAGACAGACTTTAGGTTTCTTTTTTTTCATGATTTTCAGATTCTAGTATTAAGGATTCAGATATCAGACCTTTAAGATTTAAATAAGGGCTCTACATATCCTATTAATTTTTTACTCACAATTTCTTGTGTATAGTTTTCTTTTATCCTTCGATATACTTGCTCAGAATATATTTTCCATTGATTCTTGTTTTCTATCTCTATGATTTTATTTGCAAAGTTCCGGGCATCTAACGTTTTTATCACTAGTTCAGGTATTCCACAAATGGATTCATTGAAGCCGGCATCGCTGACTAACGGCACCACTCCACATCCCATTGCTTCAGTCAAAGAATTGGAGTGCCCCTCTTGCTTTTCCTGTGATGGGAAAACGAAATAATGTGAACACCGTAACCGCTCGGCTATGAAACTGAATGGTTTGCGCCCGTAAAAAGTAACATAATCAGTTAGCTGTGTTTGTTGAATCACTTGATCTAACTGTGCCTTATATTGATCATTATATCCTCCTATAATTTCCAATACGGCGTCCACATTTGCCTGTCTCACTAAAGACAAGGTTTTTATAATTATATCTATGTTTTTACTTTCCGTAACCCGTCCAAAATAAATTATTCTTATTGGAAGTTGTCTTATCAGATTGTTTTCCTTTAAGAAGTTATCCATGATATAATTGGGATAATAGCTGCGCTCCACTCCCCATTGTTTGCGTATGAAATTTACATATTCCATACCTTGACATAAAACGACATCCGGTTTCAGCAACAAGTTTTTTAGTGTTTTCCGATATGTTTCTGTTCCTTCTTCATACGTCCGTACCATGGAACCGTTGCGTAGTTCATAAATCACTTTATGCCCCATTTGCATTCCTATTTGTATCAAAAGCCATTCATAGCGTGCTATTTTTGTATAGAATCCCACTATATGGAGTACGGCTTTTGGATACTTAAGCAACAAATGGATTAATTTCAAAGGGAGTATGGACATTTCTAATATGAAGCGGACTTTTCCTCTACTAATTGCAGGTTTATCTAAAGGAATAACTTGTATGCCTGCATCCTCGTAAATTTGTTTGGTCTTTAGGCATCCCGCTTCCGCACCTCCTATTTTGTCTATGGGAATATTTTTGCCTAAAGGAGCGTAGAAAATGATTTGTTTCATTTCGTTGGATATTCTTTCTGTTTATTCTTCGGGAAGTTGTAACCATTCACCCAGCTTATAGTCCCATGTATCAGGTTTGAATTTTTCCATTCCGGCTCCATGGAAGAATGTTAATTCTCCGAAATATATCTGACCGTTTACCACATATAAATCAACCCGTACATGAGGAAAACCAGATGACAAATTTGATGCTATACTCAACATTTCATCTAAACAAATGGGGCGCTCATGCAAGATTGCCGGATTTGAAGGGTATTGAATTTCAAAAGGCAGTAATTCCCATGATGTTGAATATATGTTGCGCTTATGGCCTTTAAAACGATTGAAATCTACTTCTATAAAACGAGGGATACCATTAAAACAAAATATCTTATAATCTTTTAACTCAAATCCACTTTCGTCTACCATATATTGCTCTGCAATAATCCGAGGTTTTACATTCTTGTAAGGATATTCCCGATGTTCAAGAAAATATTGACGTTTCAAGCTTTTGTTTATTTTCTTTTTTGTTTGGTTATAGTCGAGTCCTTTTTTATCCTTGCAAATTACAAGTCCACCCGAATCATGTGTGCATTTTAGAACGAAGCGTTCTGGTAATTCATCGAAATCAATATCTTCAAATCTATCCCATACGCCTAATGTTGGGATAATATGTTTATTACCGATTTTTGACGCTACAATACCTTTTACTTCATACTTATCAACTAATTTGGTGTAAATATCCTTTTTATAATGAAGTTTCAACCATTGCAGTTTTTCATTATAACGTTTGGGGTGTGTAAGATGCAATAATTTCTTACAGTTAAAAAAATAATCTAATTTAATATATAATGTATCGTCTTTAATTAAAGGAGATACTTTTCGCAAAATAAATCCGAATATTTTAAACGGATTCTTAAACGTTTCAACTATCTTATTTTTCATGGAATATTAAAGGTATACGACTCTTTCCCGTTTGGCAAGTCTGGTTTTGCAGTATTCTATTATTTCATCTGTATATTCGTCGAATGCAAGACCAACTGTGTATTGAAACAACCAATCGGAATATCCTGTTAGGTTAAATTCTAAAAGACGAGGACAACCATCTGAACAAAGCACTACGTCAAGTGCGAATAAACGTTGGCAGGGTACGAAATTACAGATTTGTTTGGCAAAGGAAATAATATCATTCCAGTGAGGTATTTGATAAGATTTTGTGAAATCGATTCCGTTAAACTCCGTACGAATCTCACCTTTCTCACTACATACTCGATTGTATAACTTACCGTTGTATTTGTTGATGCCTACAAACATTCCACCTGCACAGCCGTTATCCACAACACTTCCTTGGCGACCGATACGCATAACAGCCTGAGTTACATGGCAAACGTCATCTACGACTGATTTATATACCGAAAGTCGGATCGTATTGACGGAGGTAGGATTAAATTGGTTTATAAACTCATGTTGACATAAAGCTTCCTGAATAATGAAATCCTCTTCTCTTACTTTTTCTAACAAATCTAGGGTAAGTGTTTCCTCTGTCTTAATATCTTTCCATTTCTTCCCTCTTAAATGAAAAATTCTCACACCAACCCCTCCCATAGTAACTACAGTTGGTTTCAAAACAATGCGTTCTACATTAGTTATAGACAACATATGTTCCAACACATTATCATTCATTTGAATTCGGTGATAATTTTGATCATAATAAAATCCTTGCATACGACGAAGTAGCGTTATAGGGTAAATTCCATGAGGCATTACACAATCGAATAAGTTCTTGTCTCCATAGTAACCTACATAGCGAAAAGGATTTAGAATAAGTTCTATGATATTGTGACACACATTCTTTGGTACAATATTTATATTCGGACCAATATAATGTGAATATAAGCGATAGTACAATTTATTAGGTTGTATTCCTAACACATTCCATTTTTTGTACCATTCTTCCTCTCCTTCTACAGGCTTGTTTGGAATACCTTGTTCTTTCATTCACGATAGATAAGTCGTGTTATAACGGTGATTATTCAGTCTATCTAAGACATCTATCGCTAATTTTTTAATGTTATTAATATTCATTCTCCTCTCATTTATATAGAAATCATGTACTCAATATTATCATATTTATTTTTGCAATATTCTATTATTTCATTAGTATATTTACCAAAAGCAGGTCCTACTGTAAATTGGAAAAGCCACATGCTATAATGCTCTACATTATATTCCACTACACGAGGGTTGCCATCCTTATCTATCATTAGATCTAAAGCTAAGAGTCTATGATGAGGTATATATGTTCCAATTGTCTTGGCAAAATCTAGTACTTTAGTCCAAAGTTCTGCTGGTATTTGTTGCTGTATGGTAAAATTAATGTGGTTGAAATTTGAATAACTCCGTCCATATTGGTCAAGCACTTCATGTTTTAATTTCCCTGTTTCAATTTCAATGCCTACATAACATCCTCCGGCATGAGCATTGTCTATAACACTCCCATTATTTCCTATTCGCATAATGGCACTAGGGATGACACATTCATCATTTTTTACGGACCGATAAAGTGTTAGACGTAATGTATTTACGGATGTGGAGCAAAAATGGTTGATAGCTTCATGTTGTTCCAGGAATTCTTGAATAATGAAATCTGTACCATACATAGTTTCCAAATAATGCAGACTTAGTTTCTCGTTGCCACCATAAATGGTCCAAATACTCCCATTTTTTAAGAAGCACCTTACACCAACGCCCGAACATCCTTCTATAGTTGGTTTAATGATAATTTTATTAGTTCCAGATTTAGACAAGATGATAAGCAATATATCATCATTCATATTGATTCTTTTGTAATCGGCATCATAATAGCTCCCCTCCATTTTTCTTAACAATGTTTGTGGTAAATATCCTTTGGGTAACAAACGGTCAAAGATATTCTTATCTGCATAATATTTTGTATATCTATATGGGTTGAGTATAGGTTCTATGATATCATGGCAGATATTTTCAGGTACAATATTTATGTTTTCACCGATATAGTGTGAAAAAAGTCGATAATAGACTGGGTTAGCTTTTAAACCAAAAGTCGACCATTTTTCAATCCATTCTTTTTCTCCCTTGACTTGTCGATTAGGTATTTTATTTCTTGCTAATAGACTTTTGTAATATTGTTCTTGCTTTAGAGCATGATATAATAAGATACTTTTTCTTACAGATTTCTTGATTAAATATTTAAACATGATTATTTTTTTGTAAATCAGTGATAACGTTGTAACTTTATGTTAGTTATTATTTTTATTGTAGTCAATTACGTGAAATCTTTTTATAGTATTTTGAAAAATAGCTATAGATTTTTCCATTGAATATTTTTGTAAAAAAAGATTACGGGAGGCTTCATTATATTTTGTTTTACGTTTCTCTAAATCTTTAAGAGCCTTGATAAAATCCATGTTATTTTCACAACAAATTCCAACTTCATTTGTGATATCAAAACCGCAGAATGCTTCTTTTGTACCGATTATAAATTTTCCCCACATAAGTGCTTCTGTAGTTTTTGTCTTCATCCCACTTCCTTCAAATATTGGTGCAATGACACAATCTGCTTGTGTATAATAAATACCTAAATCATTTACACGACCATGGAGTGTTATTTTCTCACTTGATTTTATCGGTAATTTATCCATCTGGTCTCCTATTATTGTTAGATGTACATTGACATGTGGTAAAACGTTATCTATAAACCATGTTATGCCATTGACATTTGCATAAAAATTAGACCCCACAAAAAGTATTTCTTTTATTGAATTTTCAGTTTGCTCTTCTGAAAGAATTTTATATGTATCTTTCATAGAAGAGGGTAGTAATATGATAGGAGTATTATATCCCCAACTCTTAACAATATCATGGTCACGTTGTGTTAGCACAAATACTAAATCGGAATATTTGGCTGCATCTTTCTCTGCATTTTTTATAGGAAGATTAAACAGAGGGTATAAACTTCGTTTTAAAAAGGAACGCTTCTGGAAAATGTATTCAATGTTGTGAAAAAATGTGATAACCATTCCTTTGTATTTATTATTTTTCAACTCTTTAGCTATTGCCCCGAAACTAGAATTATCAATCCATATATGATCGCACTCTTGAGCTATTTTTAGAATATCTGATATAATCTCTCTGTTTACCCCATTAACATAGTGCTTTATGCAACGTTCAATTAAAGAATCCGAAAATGTATATCGCTTTTTTTCTATATTGTATTTTATTGTATCTGTTTGTGAAAATGTTTTGCAAAAAAGTTCATAATTCCTATTGGAAATAACAGGTCCACCTCCTAAGCCATTGAGCTTTTTGGTAATGAATAAATTTTTCTTTTCCATAATGGTCAGATATCTGATAATTAATTTTTATAATTTGTGATTTTTTGCGATGCCACCTTGTTTTTGTATGCTAACAAAACAAAGCAAAGAGCGAATGTATTTGGGGCACTTAAATCATCACTGAATACTGAAATCATGATAATGAATAAAATCCATACGGCTGATGCGACATAATATGGCGATTGGTATCGAGATTTATAGAACTCTTTAAATAGTTGAGATAAAAAATAAAAATATATTATCATTCCGCCAAAACCATAATACGCTATCATTGTTCCATAAGCGATATCTGGAGATCTTAGTTGTTGTGTCATATCAGATCCATAAAATACTATATTTACAATAAATTGGTACATCTTAGTAGAAAGTGGTGAGGAATCTGATAGAAGCCCTAAACCAAAAAACTGCTCTTGTATGGGTCTGTTGCTAAGATATAATATGCGCTCAACAACCCACGAGATTCGATATGTAAGATTTCCGTCATTTTGCTGCTCGTATGATTGCAATTCTACGTTCCCACTTACCACATTGTTGATGTCGGACGAAGTGTTTCCTCCGAATCTTTCTGTCAATATTGGCAGGAAAGGTAATGATATTAGGCATATTAGGAGACCATATTTGATAATTAGATTTTTCTTTCCGTTAAAATATAAAGCCAGTAGAATACTTACTCCCGTAATGACAATGAGTGAACGACCTAATGTCCCTATTATGCAAATTATGAATAAGGCGATAATTAATTTGGTTTTTTTTCCATAAAATGAAGGATTTAATATAGCTACTATTAGATATAATAAAGTAAAGGGTGGATAATTAAAGAAACGTATTAATCCCAAATCAGGATCTCTATTGATTGCATACATAGGTAATATCGGTAGTTGAGTGATAATTTGCAGTATATCAACAAGTGCCATCCATACAGTAAACCAAGCCAACAAGTGAAGCAATTTTATTATAGTGCTTTTTGACATGTTTAATAAAATGGGGTAGCACAATATTAATAGCATGAATCGTCCTCCTTGTAAGACTTCATAAAAAGGTATCTTATAATATCCTATGGAAAATATCCCACTAGAGATGATAAATAAACATAACCACAAAAAGCTTTTTTTTATTTTTGCTGGCTGTAATTTATAGTGGTGTGTTTTTATAAGTACACAAGTTATAATGATTGTGTAGACAAGCGCTAAATCTATATTTTTTAGTCCACTTAAAACAGGAGATATTATGATTTTATATCCATCAGTCAAAAAACCTATATATAGGAAATAAGACAAATATTGCCATTTCCGTATGAAGAATAAAATGATGGCAATTAATAATAATATGATTCCCAGCATATATCTTTCTTATAACTTATCTATAATCGAACCCCAGACTGTCAATAGTCCATTTTCTGTATAAACGGGGTATTTATTTTTCCTGTTAAGTTTGTGAATACTTCCGTTGCTTGTTAATCTGTTGTATAATGTTTCTTTATATTCCTTAGAAAGTTGTTTAGTCATCTCTAAAATATCGTAATTGTCATGTGGAAATTGATCTATAATTAATTGCGCATTTTTACATTCTTTATAAACTTCAGCTATGAGGTAGTCAAGCAGAAAGTAGTCTAATATAGCTTTCTCATTGGTGGTATATTCGTACAATAAATCGCGTATATTTTGAAAAATGCAGCATGTTTTTCCTCCAATAAGATAACTTGCCCATCTGTATTGTGATACGAAATGGTTTCCCTTATTATGTTGTTTGCTCGTAAAAAACATATAGTCGGATAAATTAGGAAGAGAATTCGTTGTTAGGCAAGTGGCATCTATCCATAATCCGCCGTATTCAGTAAGAAGTGCGAAACGAAGGATGTCTGAAAAATTGGTTATAGAGATTTTTCCTTCATTCAGCATGTGTAGCGTGTGTTGCGGCAATTGCACGTATTCTGAAAAATTGTCTTTAGTAATGAGATGAAGACATTGGTCATCTCTCAAGTTCCTTTTTAAGTATTGTAAACAGACCTTAGGAAGCAAAGGCATGAATTTCTCCCCTTGCCACCAACATACCCAAATGGGGTATTTATCTTTTATTTGTATTATTTTATCTTCTATCTCTTTGTTGTTATGAATAACATAAGCGTATTTTTTATCTAAAAACTTAATTATAGCTTGATGCTTTATTTTGTTGGTAACCTGTCCTTTTATGAGTTTACTGATGACAACAGGAATAGCTCTAACTCCTAAAACGCTTACAATTGAATGAAATGTTTTCCAGTCGTTAGATAATTTGTTTGATACAGACTTTTGTAATGGCTCTACTTTTCTTTTGTATCGTTTCTTTATTCGCGAAAAAATGGTTGGATGAGTACATACAGTTTCAAATTCCTTTGGTAATAATTCCTGTAACACTTCCAAGCGTTCCTTACGCCCCAAATTCATTTGCTTAAAAGTTATTCCTTCATGATTAAACTTGCATACATCTACATCAATAGCTCTGTAAGTCGCTTGTTCAAATATTAAAGTTTGAATGCAAAACTTCCAATCGCTTACCATTCTTAAATTTTCATCGTATGGATGCTGAAGTAGTAATTGTCTTTTGATAAAGGATGCTTGATGGCTTAATGATTTCTGAACAAATAATTGTGTAGTTATTTTTTCAGGTGCGCAAACATATTCAATCATTTTCCCGTTTTTGACTGATATCTCATTACCAGCCAAATAGTCAAAACCATCTTCAAGAAATAGAGAAACCTGTTTAAGTACTAGTGGATTGAGAAACATATCCCCAGCATTCATAAAGATGCAATACTCTCCATTTGCCATTTTGACGGCTTTATTCATTGCATTGTATATACCGTTGTCTGGTTCACTGATCCATTTGGAAATGTCTGATTGGTATTTTTCTATAATTTGTATTGTGCCATCTGTACTTTTACCGTCCACTATTATGTATTCAAAATCATTATATTTTTGATTAATAACAGACTTTATAGTTTTTTCTATGCATAATGCTGCATTAAAACAAACTGTGATTACTGATATTTTCATATTAAACTTTATATGTTGTCAATTATTGTATCAATTAGTGTGAAGTAACCATTCTTCTCTTTTATCAGAATATTATTACCTTCCTTATAACTCAATTACAGAATCAAATTTGTTAATATTTGTTGCAGTGTCTGTCAAACTCATTGTACCATATTTCTTATTAGTATTTTTATTCCTAATCTTACGTATTTAATAGCTATCCTTTTTGATAAAAACATAAATGGAAAAGCAGATTATATTTATATAAATTAGGATGTAAATATTTAATGCGTTACATTGTTGTGTATTTTTCTGATTATAAAAAGTGACAATGTATACCTTTAAATTCATAGCACATGTTTTGTGGCCTTTTTCCGAGGCTTCTAGCTGGTATCCCTCCCCAAAGCTCAAAAGGAGGAACATCGTGTGTTACAACGCTTCCTGCAGCTATTACAGCACCTTCGCCAATTGTAACATTCCTTAATATTATAGAGTTAGGACCAATCCATGCCCTATTTCCAATTTTTACTGGTCCATAATGATTTGGGTTGCACTTAAAGTCTGGATCTCTATAATCGTGTTGTAATGTCCAAATGCTGACATTTGATGATAGGTTAACGTTTTCTCCTATTTCGATTTTTGCTCTTGCATCTAAAATAGCTTTGTCTCCTATGATTGTTCCTTTTCCTATATGAAGGCCTGCAGGATTTCTTATTTCAGCTCCCCAATATATAACAACATTTTTATCTAAATTTATTTGATGTACATTTTTATAGAAAAAATTACGTATATGATGCGAATGGATGTTGCTGCACCAATAAAGAAATAAACGCTCAAACCACCAACAATATTTATCGGCAAGCTTTCTGCTAATAGATTTACGTTTTATGCCTAATGTATCATGATTTTTGGTAGCCCATGCTGTGATGGGCGATAGACATAACATAATCAAGATGCGATGAAAATAAATGAATATAAGTATTGTAAAGAGAAGTAAAGTCATATTTTCCATTTGTTCTTGATGAAATTTATTGTTAAACATTCTATTTCATTTATAAGAGTATTTTTTACAAGAAATTTTTCAGTTAAGTAGGCAATAGTCGTTACTACGAGGATAGAAAGTACTAATCTTATTAATATGTACATGTCTGAAAATGCTACATGTGTAGTGTAGGAAGATACTGAGACAATGCATAAAGGCATGATTCTTTTTTTTAACAAATAAAAAGGTATGCTTATTTGTGTCTTTTTGTGTATAAAATAAATGGCGGATGACATTACTATAAGTTCTGATGACAGCCAGCAGATAGCAGCTCCTATGCACAACATATATGGGACAAGAATGAGGTTTAATATTATACCAAAAACAGCTCCCCATGCTGTACAGAACATTACTTCTTTGTCCTTGTGTAAAGGTGTGAGAATTTGTATGATAAGAATCTGCTCAATACTTACTATTAAAAGTATAGGCATGATTATCATCATAGGGATGATAGCTCCTTCATATCCTTTTCCGGCAATGATGTGAATGATATCTGATGCAAAAAAAATTGTAAATGCGGAGAAAGAGGTAGATATTGTTAATATAATGTTCAAACTTTTATTTATATGTTGTTGAAATTCATTAAAGTGATTTTGGCTGATTAGATGACTTAATCGAGGTAACATTACCGTAGTGAAAGCCGTAATGATAGAGAGAAATATGGTGTATAATTTGGTAGCTGTAGAGTAATATCCAACTTGTTCGTCTGTAGATATAAAGCCTAAAAAAGATGTACTAAAAGAGTTATATAACCAAGCTAAAATAGAATAGGCTCCCAATACAAAAACAGGTTTTGTTATCCGTTTTATTTCTCGAAAATCAAAGTTTAATCGGACATGTTTCCTTGCGTAGAGGAGATTTATTATGGCATTGATCGTGATGGAGAAGGTTATTAAAAAATAATATAAGGTATAATCTTCTTTATCTTTAATGAGTAGGAATACTGAGATGACGAAAAGTGTTTTAATGATTAGTGTGCGTTGGGTAATGAACTTAAAATCTTCTAATCCTCTGTATAGCCAATCTATGAGTAGAAACGTAGAAAGTAATTTAACGCCGCCTATAATAAGCAAATCACGATAATCAGTAAACTTGGGAATAAGAAATATCAAGGCGACCAATAATATAATAGCAAGGAAGGTAGATAAGGTGTTAAATGTTAGTAGAGCAGTGAAAGATTTATCTAGTTTTTCTTGTGAAACTTTGCTTTGAGCTATTTCTCTTACACCTACTGTTCCTATACCGAGCATTGATACGATGATAAATATTTGTATTATGTTGTCTATGAAATTATATTTCCCGATAGAGTCTGCACCTAGTATACGAGAAACATATGGAAAGGTTAATAACGGAAAAATATAGTTCGCTACTGTGAGGAAACAATTATAGAAGAAATTTTTTTTAATACTCATGATGTAATTATCTTAATTTTCTGCCTCCAATAATGAAAGGCATCCATTTTGATGTCATGATAATAATAATAGGATAGTAAACTTCCAATTTTAGGGTATCCCCTTTTAGACGGGCGCCAGTCGGCACCCGTCTAAAAAATAATCCACAAATTTAACGATTGTTATTTGCATATTGTCACATCATCCGCATCTCTTCGTTCACCCACTTCTTCAGCAGAGGAAGCATCTGTTCCATTTTGCGGCAGCGAATCTTGTTTTGTTCAAAATCCATGTCGTCGAGCAGCTCCCATGCCTCTTCGTCGGGCATGTCGCCGCCGTAGCCTGCTGTCACCACGAGAATGCTTCCCAGCCGGTTGGCCTGGGAAGGGGTGTGGAAACCATACTGTACGGAGATTTTCAGTTGATATATCAGACCTTCGAATATGAGGTTGCAGTAGCGAAGCAGGTTGCTAAAGTCGGGCGACTCGGTAAGCCAGATTAGTATGGTCTTGGGCATGCTTCGCCGTTACCACTCCCGGACCTTTTTAGTCAGGAAGGATAAACGAAACGTATCGGTATAAGACGATACAAAATTAGCGTTTTTTTGATGCCTATGCAATCTTTTGCAGAATTTTATGCCCTTTCAGGAGCGTTTTTTTATAGTTCGACAAATGCGGGTGCGTGCACAGGAAAACGCAAGTGCATTTGTTCTCAAACGCAAGTAGGTTTTACTTCAAACGCAAGGGCGTTCGGACCAAAACGAAAGTGCGTTTTCGAGAGTTCTCTGAAGGGGTGAAGAAAAAGGAAAAACTTGACGGGTTGTCGGGGTTGGCAGGCATTTTTATAAACTATATATACGCGGGGTGTGGAACAAGTCTGTCATACTTGTTCCACACCTGTATATAGAAAGTTAGAAAAACCGGTGACAACCCGTCAACCCGTCAAACGACGGAGCAGGGAAGGCATGGTTTTTACTTCCAATCTGTGTCTTTTGTGTGAGAAATTCGAGTGCGTTGTTCTGATTTAATTCGCTCTAAATCAATGGTAAGTGAATGGAAGAAATCGCGGAGTAACTCGTCCTGCTTCTGCGGATTGGCGGCAAGCAGGCGGTGGTACACGGCAAGGATGCGACCGAGGAATATCAGATCCGTCAGGAGCCCTTTTTAACTTTTTGAAACGTATGTGCGCTCATCGGTGCCAGCCGGCACAGTTCTTGCGTGGTAATGGTACGGCCATGCGGCAATACCTGGTGACGCCACGCTTCCAACATCTGTCCTAATTCAATCAAATTCGCTTGTTTCATAAGATTTTTGATTTAAAAAATAAAATTATAGTGAATTATTAGTTAAAATATTGCACCCATGCGTGCAATACACATTTGTCAATTTAACAAACTTCTGTTACATTCGTCTTGCTGTTTCGAAGAAGTAAAATCGCAGTTTAAAACTAAAAGCATTGCAAATTTAATAAATCATAAAATAAAACACGAGAAAATGAACAAAATGATGCTAAGTATTTTTAAGGGTTATGCCGACACGGTGCCCGTGTCGGTGACGCTTGATGAAGTAGTCCGCCTGATCAGGGAGGACAAGGTGCTGGCCGACCGCACCGAAAAATACCGTTACTACCGCTCGCAGGGGCAGAAGACAGCTGCCAGTCGGGAAAAGGCTGCCTGCCCTTGCTTTGCCGTGGCGGTGTGTTTCGACGGGGGTAAGCGAAGAGCCGATATCAGTGGCTGGACGGGCCTCTCGATGGTGGACTTTGACCATCTGCCCGAAGGACGGGCGGGGGAGGTGTTTGAAAAAGTGTGTGCCGATCCGCATACCGTGCTGGCCTATACCACCATCAGCGGGCAGGGGGTGAGGGTGGTGTGCCGCTACTGCCTGGAGGGGGAGGCGGCCGACAAGGACCGCCTGACGCTGTACGCCCAGGTGTTCAGCAGGGTAAACGAGTATTACCAGAAGCTGACGAAGTGTGCTTTCGACCCTGCCTGCAAGAATGCCACGCGACTGAGCGGACTGGCGCATGACGCGCAGGTGCATTACCACGACGGGGCGGAACCTTTCCGCTTCGACCTTTCCCGCATGAAGAAGGCGGATGAGCCGCGCAGGGGACGGGTGGAGCGTGTGGTGGCCCGTATCCGCAGGGAGCTGGACGAGCAGGGCGTGGTGTATGCCCCGCATCACCACAACGAGTACATCATGCGCATGGGCTATCTGATGAATGAATTCGGTCTGCCGCTGGAGCAGGCCATCGGCTGGGCAGACGGACGTTTTCCGGAATACGACGGGGATGTGGCGGCCATTTTCCGCTCCTGCTATGCCGATACGGAGGCACACGGACGGCGGGAGGCGGAGTTGTATCGTGCCAGGAAGGAGAAGAAGGGGGAAGGGCGGTCGCAGCTTGCCACGCCCGAGGAGATTGAGCAGTTTCTCGCCACGCAGGCGGAGTTCCGGAAGAACGTGATTACCGGGAAGGAGGAGATGCGGCATCCCGAGGCCAAGGAGTTTGTGGAGCTGACGGACCGCATGGTGAACTCGCTCTGGAGCCGCATGACCAAGGAGGGGCACACGGTACGCCTGTGCGATGTACGCTCGGTGCTGGAGTCGGAGTTCGTGCCGGAATTCAACCCTTTTACGGAGTATTTCCGCTCGCTGCCTCCGTGGGACGGGGTGACCGACCACATCGGGCGGCTGGCGGCCACGGTGCAGGTGGAGGGCGACGCGAAACTGTTTGATGATTGTTTCCGCAAGTGGCTGGTGGCCACGGTGGCTTCGCTGATGGTGAAGGAGGTGACGAATCATGAAATTCTGGTGTTTGTGGGGCGGCAGGGATGTTACAAAACGACCTGGCTGGCACGTCTGCTCCCGCCGGAGCTGCAGCGGTATTTTTCGGTGCGTTCCAACCGCGGGCGGGTGACGAAGGACGACAACCTGGCGCTTTCGGAGTTTGCACTGATTTGCCTGGAGGAAATCGACGAGATGCGCCTGGAGGACATCAACCAGCTCAAGGCGATGGTGACGCTGCCGGCGGTAAACGAACGGAGGGCCTACGGGCACTATAAGGAGAACCGGCCGCACATTGCGAGTTTCTGCGGCACGACCAACCAGCCGGAATTTCTGAACGACCCCACGGGAAGCCGGCGCTGGCTGCCCTTCACGGTGGTACACATAGACGACCCCTACACGCATCCCGTGGATTACGAGGGGGTGTACGGGCAGGCCCTGAGGCTGTGGCAGGAGGGATTCCGCTACTGGTTTGACGAAAAGGAGATTGCGCAGGTGAATGCGCGCAACGAGCGGTTTGAAACGGCCAGTCTGGAAACGGACTTGTTGCTGGCTTTTTTCCGCGTGCCGATGCCCGGCGAGGAATGTCTTTTTCTGACGGTGGGGGAAATTCTTTCGCACATCAGTGGGGGTATGAAGAATCCCCTCAGTGCCGTCAAGGTGGGGCTGGCTCTGCGCAAGGCAGGATTCGAACAGCTCCGCGTGGCGGGAAAGAGGGGATACCGCGTCGTGATGTACACGTATGAGGAGGTGAACCGCAACCGTCAGGCGATGGCCCGTTTCACCGAAACTGCCTGATATCAGTCTTTCTGCTTCAGGCCTTCCTTGAGCAGCTGCCAGTATTTTTTACCCAGCAGTTCCCAGGCGCCGGTAAAGGCTACAGCCAGGAAGATGAAGCCTAGTACAATGACTTTCCGGCTGGTGCCTGAGGGATTCAGGGGAACCACCGCCGGTTCGACTACCGCAAACACGGGTTTTTCTTCCTGCACCTTGGCGCGGGCTACTTGCAGCTGCTGGGCCACCTGACTATATACTTGGTAAGCTAAATTCATGTCGTTCTGTAAGCGTTCACGCTCCGCCAGGGTGCTCTGGAACACCACGTTGCTGTTGGCATCCACATAGCGGGCGTAACGCTGCTGGGCATCGTAGTATTCCTGCTGGCGTTCTTTATACAGTTTTTCCAGATACTGGCAGTCTTCCTTGGCCTTGCTGGTACGGTAGGCGGTGATGTACTGCTGGAGTTTGGATACCACGCTGTCCGCTATCGTCGCAGTGACTTTGGGGTCTTGCAAGGTGACGGAAAGTGTAGTAATGGCTGTTTTTTTATCGACTTCAGCGGTAATCTGCTGGCGCAAACCTTCTAATTTTGCCGCATCTTCCTCATTTAGTTCAATAGTTCCTTCTTGTATGGTTTCTGTTTTTTCTTTTTTCTCACTGAACAGGGATTTGATACCGCTGATGGCCATGCCGGGAGCTTTCAACACATAGCCCATCCAGGAAGATTTCTGTTCGTCCAAGTAGGCCGTGAAGGTGGTGTCAATCTGCTTGTCCTGACTTACTACACGGGCATCGAAAAGTTCCATAAGGAAAGGAGTGGAGGCCACAATGTCCGGAGCCAGGGTGGCATTCAGGGCATCGGGGCTGTCGGAGCCAATGCTTCCACCGAGGAAGGGGGCTACCATGCTGGCCAGGCCACTGCCGGATTTACCGCTTCCCATTTCAGGGGAAAGGGTGATGCTGACAGTGTATTGCTTGGGAGTCCCCAAAGCAATGAGAATACCTAAAACGACGCCCACAGCGGCTGCTTTGTAGAGCTTCTTGCGGATGGCGAGAACCTGGCGGAGGATGCCCATCCAGTCTATCTGGAGTTCATCGTCGTCTTCTGTAGCCGGACGATATTCCGGGTTAGTGTAGTGCTTGTTTTCTTCCATGGCTTTACTTCTTAATCAGGTTAGAGATGGTAGCGAACATGGTGGCTAGTGAACCGAAGGAAGAGGCATAGCCCAGGATTTCGCCTACATTGACTCTCTTGTTCTTCTTGCTCGGTACGATGATTTCGCAGCCCGGTTCAATCTTGTCTTTGCTGCGGCCTTTGATGCGGGCCACCTGGCCGTTCATGTAAATAACGAACTTCTTGCTCTTCTTGGCATTGAGGGCATAGCCGCCGGCCTGGTCGAGGTAGTAGTTGGCGTTTTTGTCACTGAGGTAGCCCACGGTGTTCGGCATCATGACGGCACCGTTCACTTTCACGGTGTTGTTCAGCTTGGGAACACTCAGTACGTCGCCTTCGCGCAATACCAGGTCGTACTCACTGCCGGGTTGGGCCATGGCTTTTTCCAAATCGATACCTACGCTGAAGGTGTCTTCCACACGGATGTCCAGTGAGTCCATCATGGCCTTGCCGAACTGGCGGTTCATCAGGTCGATGACGTCGCGCATGCGTTTCTTTTCTTCGTCGTTCGCCACGCGAATCAGCTTGGCACCGTGCAGGTAGGCCTTCGGAGTAGCACCGCCGGCTTTCTTGACGAGGTCGGACAAGCGTTCTTCGGTGGTGGTCATGGCGTAGGTACCGCCGAAAATGACTTCACCGGTTACCTGTACGTTCTGCTGTGCCTGGTAACCCGGGCTGCGGCGCACGAACACCTGGTCGTAGGGCTGGAGGGTGAAGCCTTGTTCCCCGTCGATTACGAAACCGTCTTTCAGGGCAAAGGTGAACATCTGGCCGATGCTGTCGGTAGAGTGGGTGCTCTTGGGGTCCTTGATGCGGCGGGATACGTCCACACGTACGGTAGAGGCCGATTCACGCAATCCGCCGGCGCGGATGATGAGGTCTTCCAGCGTCATGTTGTCCGAATAGGAATACGAGTCGGGCTTGGCCACTTCGCCGAAGATGGCCACATCGCCGCGGTCTTCCAGGTCGTGGATGCTGGGGATATAGAGAATGTCGTTCTTCTGCAAGGGGATGTCGGGGCTGGTGCCGGCCATGATGCTGCGCACGTCTACACTGATGATTTCGGTGGTGAGGTCTTCACGCTCGCGCTGCAATACGGCACGGTTGGTAAAGGCGTCGCCCGTCAGGCCCTTGGCTTCGTTCACCAGGGCACGCACGGTGTTGATTTCGCCGTTGAGCTGGTAGATGCCCGGACGGTACACGGCACCGCGCACTTCCAGCTTGTTGGTAAAGCGGTTCAGGATGGCCTCGGCAGTCACCACGTCGCCGTTACGCATGGGGTAGGCGGAGTAGTCTATTTCTTTCACCGTGTTGATTTCATATTCTTCGCCGTTCTGGCGCACTACGCGCAGGGAGCGGGTGTAGGCATCGGCCGAGAAACCGCCGGCATAGTTGATCAGGGTGGCGAGGGTTTCGTTTTTCTTCATTTCGAACTTCATGGGGCGCTTCACGTTGCCGCTGATCTGCACCAGGGCTTCGTAGGCGGGCACGATAATCACGTCGCCTTCCTGCAGGCGGATGTCGTCCTGTGTCTTGCCTTTCATGATGAAGTCGTACACATCGACCTTGGCCACGGTCTTGCCGTTACGGGTTACCTGTACGTTACGCAAGCTACCAATCTCGTTCACACCGCCGGCGCGGTAGAGGGCGTGGAACACGGTGGAGAAGGAAGAAAGGGCGTAGGTACCCGGCTGCACTACTTCGCCCATCACGTTAATCTGGATGGTGCGGGCATTGCCCAGGGTCAGGCGGATTTCAAGGGTTCCGTCGGGAGCGTCCAGTCCGCTGTAGGTCTTGCCCAGCACACGCTTCAGGTATTCATTGGCTTCGCTCACGGTCATGCCGCTCAGGTTGACCGGACCGATTTTCTCGATATTGATGGTGCCGTCGGGCGAAATCTGCTGACGGATGGTGTTCTGGCTGGTTCCCCAAATGTCGATAATCACTTCGTCGCCCGGACCGAGACGGTAGTTGGGAGGGGTGGCGAGGTTGACGCTGGGTTCGAAAGTAAGGTTGCGGGTATTGAAGATGTTGCGTCCGAACACCTGATTTTCCTGTGCCAGTTCGCGGCTGTCAGGCTGCGGATTTTCCAGTACGGAGGTGGTGCTTTCTTCCTGAGTGGCTTCGCGCAGGCGGGCTTCGTTCTGTTCGGTGCCGCTCATTTTGGACGTGCTGACTCCCTGTTCCTGTTCGTACAGCTTCTTGACACGTTCGGCCTGTTCGCGGGTCACGCCACGACGGGCCAGCTCAGTGGCCATCTGGCGCTGGTCCTTACCTTCGGACATGCCTTGTTTTACATACTCTAGAACTTGCTGGTCGGTCATGCTCGATTGTGCCATCAGCAGCGGGGAGCAGGCCATAAAAACGAGAAGTGATAACGCTTTAATCTTCATATTTTGTTTTTAGATTGTTTTTTTGTTTGTGGTTTCACTTTGCTTCTTCCGTCCGGAAAAACGGAAGGTTAGTCTCTCTGCTTCTGTAAATTATGCAAAAGTACGATTTATTTCAAATCTGTGCAATGATTTGGGGTGTTTTTGGGCGTGAAGGGCTGATTATTGATGTTTGGACAAATAACGCGGGAGGAGTCTGGCGGAGCAGTGCGCGAGGAAAAAAGTGGCGTCCGGCCATGGAAACAGAACGGAAAAGATTTGCATATCCGACTGAAAATGAGTATATTTATATTCGTAATTTAAACGAAAGGAAGATGGAATACATGCAACTGAATACGAGGGAAGGGCGGGGAACGCCCGGAAGAGACGGACGGTTCTGTCTGAGAGTGTATCGCAAGAATGAGCTGGCCCGGCTGTATTTTCCGGAGTTGGACAAGAAGTCGGCACTGCAGGGACTGGCACGGTGGATCAAGCGGTGCAGGGAACTGGAAGAGGCGCTCGCAGCGGCGGGCTACGACAAGAACCGGAAGTTTTTCCTGAAGCCGGAGGTGGAACTGATTGTGCGCTTCCTGGGAGAGCCCTGAGCGGGGGAGTGAAAAAATAATTTCTTCAAAAGTCTTCGTATGTCTTCATAAGTCTACACGGCGGGAACGGCGCGTCGTATCTTTGCCTTTGTAAACGAAAAACAAATCATCAGTCTTCGTTTTTAACTTTTAACTATTAACTATTAATTGTTTTGACTTATGAAAAAGACAGTGACTTATTCGGTTGTAGGGCGTGTGAACCCGGCAGACCGTGAAAGCGGTGAAGTGAAGTATTATGCGCAGTCGCAGGCTCGCGGCGAGATGGGCATCCGTGAAATAGCGGAACGTATCCACCAGATGTGTACCGTGACCCGTGCCGACGTGATGGCGGTGCTGACGGCGCTGGAAGACATCGTATCGGAAGGCTTGCAGGGCGGTGAAATCGTGCGACTGGGCGAACTGGGCTCGTTGCAGCTGAGCTTGAGCGGCGGCGGTTCGGACACGGAAGATACTTACACGGACGCGCTGATTGACAAGGTGCGTGTGTTGTTCCGACCGGGTACGGCGATGCAGGAAGCCATCGGCAACCTGGCTTTCGAAAAGGTGCCGGTGAAGTATAAGAAGGAAGAAGAAACCGACGAAGGTCTGGGGGCTTAATCTTAATGAGGTGCAGTGAGAAATGACGAGGGTAAAATGGATTGTGGTCAGGGTACTGAAGTGTATTCTCTGTCTCCTGACCGGGAGAAAACCGGATTGTGATGAGAAAGATTGACATGATTGTGATTCATTGTACAGCAACGAGGGCGGATAGTCCGCTCTCGCCTGCTGAACTGACCAGGATGCACCGGAAACGGGGCTTCAAGTGCTGCGGCTATCATTATTATGTGCGCACGGACGGAGAAATCTGCACCATGCGTCCGGTGGAACGGGCCGGGGCGCATGCACGGGGCTACAACGAGCGGAGCATCGGCATCGCGTACGAAGGGGGACTGGATGAGCAGGGCCGCCCGGCGGATACGCGCACGGAGCTGCAGAAGCGTTCGCTGCGGATTCTGGTGAGGGTGCTGAAGGCGGATTTTCCGGGCATCACGCAGGTGGTGGGCCACCGCGACCTGAGTCCGGACCTGGACGGCGACGGGGTGGTGGAACCGGATGAATGGACCAAGGCGTGTCCTTGCTTTGAGGTGAAACGGGAGCTTTGACTCCCGTTTTTTTGTGTGTGGCGGGAAACGATTCTGTTGCAGATATGAAATAAAGATGTAACTTTGCAATAATATTCAAATTTCAACCAAGATTGTTATGGAGAATCTGTATATCGTTGTTCTGGCCTTTATCTCGGCGGTGATTCTGGGCCGTATCATTATTCCGAATGTGTTGATTATTTCCATGCGGAAGCGTCTGTTCGACGTGCCCGATGAACGGAAGGTGCACAAGCGTCCGGTGCCCCGTCTGGGTGGAGTGACATTTTTCCCGGTGATTCTTTTTTCGCTCTGTGTGTTTACGGCCTTGCGGCTGGTGCTGGGCATCGGACCGCAGGAGAGGGAGGCGGAGACGCTGATCTCTGAGTTTCTCTTTCTGATGGGCGGACTGACTTTGTTATATATAATAGGTATCGGCGACGACCTGGTAGGGGTGCGCTACCGCCGGAAGTTTCTGGTGCAGATTATCTCGGCGGCCATGTTTCCGCTGGCGGGCCTGTATATCAACAGTTTCTACGGGCTTTTCGGCATTTATCTCATTCCGGAGGCGGTGGGCATTCCGCTGACCATGCTGCTGGTGGTGTTCATCACCAATGCCATCAACCTGATTGACGGTATCGACGGACTGGCGTCGGGGCTGAGCATGGTGGCACTGCTGGTGTTCGGGGTGCTGTTCGTGCATTTCCAGATGTGGAGCTATGCCATGCTGGCGTTCGTGACGGTGGGGGTGATTATTCCGTTCTTCTCGTACAACGTGTTCGGGAATGCCGACATGGGGCGCAAGATTTTCATGGGGGATACGGGCAGCTTGACGCTGGGATTTATTCTGAGCTTTTTTGTCATCAAATACAGTATGTACGAGCCGGATATGCTGCTGAGGGTGAAGAGCAGTCCGGTGCTGGTGTCGTTCAGCGTGCTGATGGTGCCGTGTCTGGACGTGGTGCGTGTGGTGCTGCGCCGTGCGCGCAACAGACGGCCGCTGTTCATGCCCGACAAGACGCATATTCATCACAAGTTCCTGGAGATGGGTTTCTCGCCCCGCAAGGCGATGGTGACTATCCAGCTGATGTCGGCCTGCTTCTGTGCGTTTACCATCACGGCCATACAGTATATGAACAACACGCTGGTGTTCGTGATTGACGTGGTGGCCTGGACGCTGCTTCACCTGTGGTTTAACCAGGTGATCAAGAAAAGAAGAATGAATAGGGAAAAGTGAAGGGCGGTGACTGTACCGCTTTTACTTTTTAACTGTTCGCTTTTAACTCTATACACTCTAAATATTCTTTGATATTAAATAAAAGTTATATTTTGAAATAAATCTGATTTTTATTCCTTTTTTATAACTTAAAAACGCTATCTTTGCAGAAGAATCTTTTAATTGATAAAATATGGGACTTGATCAAGTTATAGGGAAAAATATTAAGGCTTTTCGTGAGCATTTGAACTATACTCAGCAGGAAATCAGCGATTATTTGGGTATCAGTCAGCCGGCATACGTCAAATATGAGAAGGGGGAAACTGTCGTTCCTCTGGAGGCGATGGAGAAACTTGCCTCGCTGTATAATGTGGAGGAATATGACCTGATGGAAGAGAATGACCAGCTTTTCCAGACTTCTGTGGCATGTGCATACCGTAAGACGGGTAACGTGGGAGACCTTAGTCAAATCTCGCAGTTCCAGAAGATTGTAAAAAATTATATTCAGATGTGTGATGAGCTTGAAAAGTAAAGTTGAATTAGAATGTCTTGCCACTAGACTGCGGGAGGAAATGCATGTGACAACAAAAGACCCTGTGCGTATCCATCAAATATTAAAGGAGAAGCACATTCTTACGTGGTTTAAGAAGCTGGATAAAAATTTTTCGGGTATGGCTATCCGGATTAATGGAAACGGGGCCTCCGTAGATAAGTATTTCATGTTGATAAATACGGCTTTGCCTTATGCCAAGCAACGTTTTACTGCATGCCACGAGTTGTATCACTTGTTGTATCAGAAAGATTTTAAGGTATCGCAAAACAATGCGGGGCTGTTTAATAAAAAAGAGGAGGAAGAGTATAATGCCGATTTGTTTGCGGCTTATCTTCTGCTTCCGGAAATGGGATTGAAAGAACTGGTTCCTGCTGTGGAACAACAAGTGGATAAAATAACTTTAGCTACTCTCCTGAAGGTGGAGCAGAATTTCCTTTGCTCAAGGGCTGCACTTCTGACGCGGTTGAAGGAGTTGAAATGGATCACTAAAAAAACATTCGACCTGTATAAGAATAATGTGGTTAATTCTGCCATTGAATACGGCTATAACACACAGTTATACTATCCGACCTATCAGACAGAACTGGTGGGTGATTATAATCTGAAAGCTCGTGAATTGTATGACATGGGGCGTATTTCCCAGGCGAAGTATTACTCTTTGTTGATGGATATGGAAATCAATGTTTCGCAAGAAGTATATGGGGAGGAATAAAGTAATATTAGTGGATGCCGATGTCATCTCTCATTTCATGGCTACCGGCTATATTGACAAGTTGACTGAAATTCTTCAGCCTCATGCAGTCATGATTGTGGAGAATGTGTACAAGGAAGCCGGTTATCATCCTACGCAGCCGGACAGGAAGCGGAAAATAGATGAGTGGATGGCACGATGCAGGGTGTGTAAAATCTCTTTTCCTTATGCCAATGAAAATATCCGACGGGAGTTTTTCCGGTTGAAAAAAGAGAGACCGATGCTTGGGGAGGGTGAACGGGCTTGTATGTCGATGGCTCGTTTTGGACAGGAGGCCATTGCCAGTAGTAACTTCCGGGATGTGGCTCCTTATTGTATTGAGAATGGTATAGAGTATATCGGAACGTTGGATATTCTGACCATTGCGATGAATAAGGGGATTTTTACAAGTAAGGAATGTAATCAGTTTATAATGGATGCGAAAGCAAAAAACAAGGCCAGATTCCCGGTTGAGGATATTACTGATTATGAAGCTCCGGAATTTATCAGAACATTTTGATGGGGCGTTTTTGGAACATAGAAAAAGGGAATCTTCCCAGACTCCCAATCTTCATTAACCTTAAATCTAATACCATGAAAAACACAGTGCAAAGGTAAGGTTTTTGTGTTATGTAACATATAAAATGCGCGGGAAAATGCACCTTGTTAACTTTATTTATATTTTGAAGCCCGAATGTTTCCTGTAAATTGACCGCGGGAACAGTCTGATTTTACTATTTTTTCGCTTCCCATGCCGTAATTCCTTTCCCTGGGGGCTTGGTGGTTATTTTTTTTCATGTATCTTTGTCATTAAAACCAAAAACGTAGACAATAAAATGAGAAAACAGTTCGCTAGAGTTGTGCTGTGGTTGTTTCTGCTGGGAGGGCCGGCTGTGTATGCCCAAAGCGGAATGACCGACAGCCAGGTGATAGAATATGTACAGCAAGCACTTCAGCAGGGGAAAGACCAGCAGACCATTGCCATGGAACTGCTTTCAAAGGGGGCTACTCAGGAACAGTTGTTGCGCTTGAAGTCTCAGTATTCGGGCGCTGCCACTTCGGGCTCTTCTTCTTCTCAGGCGGGAGAAGGCGGTGCGGTACAGGACACCGGTACGAGGGCGCGGAAGACGACGGTGGCCAATGCGACTGACGGAGAGGCGGCCCTTGAAGGTGCGAATACGGACGAGATGAAGGAGACCATGAAGAAACGTCAGGAACTGAAGGTGTCGACGGCCAGCGAGAATGGCGTGTTCGGTCGCAATATTTTCAACATTGACAAACTTACTTTCCAGCCGAACCTGAACATGGCTACTCCGGAGAACTACCGGCTGGGACCGGGCGACGAGGTGATTGTCGACGTGTGGGGGGCCAGCCAGAATACCATGCGGCTGGAGGTTTCGCCCGACGGCTACGTGAACATCGCCAATCTGGGTCCGGTATACCTGAACAACATGACCATCAAGGATGCCCGCCAGCTGCTGAAGCAGGAACTGGGCAAGATTTATGCGGATTCGGCCAATAACATCCAGGTGACGCTGGGAAACATCCGCACCATCCAGGTGAACGTGATGGGAGAGGTGAGAGCGCCGGGTACGTATGCCCTGTCGTCGCTCTCGACGGTGTTTCATGCCTTGTATGCGTCGGGCGGGGTGAGCGACATCGGTAGCTTGCGTAACGTGCAGGTGGCCCGCGGCGGAAAGACGATTGCCCGGCTGGATGTGTACGAGTACATCATGAAGGGGCAGATTCAGGACGACATCCGCCTGCAGGACGGCGATGTGGTGATTGTGCCTACCTACGACGAACTGGTGAAGATTACGGGTAAGGTGAAACGCCCGATGTTCTATGAAATGAAGAACGGGGAGTCGGCCGCGACGTTGCTGAAGTATGCCGGCGGATTTTCTTCGGATGCTTACAAGAAGAGTATCAGGGTGTTACGAAAAGATGGGAAAGAATTTTCCGTAAAAACGGTGGACGATATGCACTATTCTGCGTTTAAATTAATAGACGGGGATGTGGTGACGGTGGATTCTATCCTGAACCGCTTCAACAACCGTCTGGAGGTGAAGGGCGCGGTGTATCATCCGGGTGTGTTCGAACTGAGCGGCTCGCTCAACACGGTGCGCCAGCTGGTGGAAAAGGCCGACGGACTGCTGGGGGATGCGTTTACGGGACGCGCGGTGCTGTATCGTGAACGGGAAAACCTGACGAAGGAGGTGCTGCCGGTGGACATCGAAGGGATTCTGAAGGGAACTTCGCCCGACATCGCCTTGCAGAAGAATGACATTTTGTATATTCCAAGTATCCACGACTTGCAGGACATGGGCAAGGTGACTATCAGCGGGGAGGTGAACAAACCGGGAAGCTATACGTATGCCGACCACATGAGCCTGGAGGACCTGGTGATTACGGCGGGCGGACTGAAGGAATCGGCTTCGCTGGTGCGTGTGGACGTGTCGCGGCGCATCCGTGACCCGAAAGGGACGACGGAACCGGACATGATCGGACAGAATTTCTCGTTCGGCCTGAAGGACGGCTTCGTGGTGGACGGCGAGGCGGGATTTGAACTGCAACCTTACGACCAGGTGTTCGTGCGCCGCAGCCCGAGCTACACCGAGCAGGTGAACGTGACGGTGGACGGCGAGGTGCTGTACCGGGGTGAGTATACGCTGAGTACGAAGAGCGAACGCCTGAGCAGCCTGATTCAGCGGGCCGGAGGGGTGAGCCGCTATGCGTATGTGCGGGGAGCCAAATTGCGCCGTGTGGCCAACGAGGAGGAACTGCGCCGCATGGAAGATGTGGTGAAGATGGTGCGCCGGGAAATCGGTGAGACCCTGGCTACTTCGCTGGGACTGAAGGTGGACAGCACGTTCACGGTGGGTATTGACCTGGAAGCGGCGCTGGCCAACCCGGGCGGTGATGCCGACCTGGTGCTGCGCGAGGGCGATGTGCTGACGGTGCCGGAATACAACAATACGGTGAAGGTGAACGGAGCGGTGATGATGCCGAACACGGTGTCGTATGCCAAGGGCAAGAGCGTGAAGTATTACCTGAGCCAGGCGGGAGGCTACTCTGCCAATGCCAAGAAGAGCCAGAGGTTCATTATTTACATGAACGGACAGGTGGCCGAGGTGAAGGGCAGCGGAAAGAAACAGATTGAGCCGGGCTGCGAAATCGTGGTGCCGAACAAGACGAAGAAGTTCAATTTTGCCACTGTGGTATCGAATGCGACTTCGTTTGCTTCGCTGGCTACGATGCTGGCTTCACTGGCTACGATGATGAAATAACCTTTAATAAATCTATGAGTATATGAATATGAAACTGAGACTGATTGTCATGAACTTCCTGCAGTTTGCTGTGTGGGGGGCCTATCTTACTTCGATGGGTACGTACCTGGCAGGCGTGGGACTGGGTGGACATATCGGAATTTTTTACGCCATGCAGGGGGTTGTGTCCCTGTTTATGCCGGCTGTGCTGGGTATCATTGCCGACCGCTGGGTTCCGGCGCAACGGTTGTTGGGGCTGAGCCATTTGCTGGCAGCCTTGTTTATGGGAGGAGCGGGCTACTATGCCATGACTACGGGACCGCAGGTGGAATTTGCACCGTTGTTCTCGTTCTACTCCGTGAGTGTGGCGTTCTACATGCCTACGCTGGCTTTGTCGAATTCGGTGGCCTATACGGCGCTGGATAAGGCGGGACTGGACACCATCAAGGCTTTTCCGCCGATACGTACGTTCGGCACCATCGGTTTCATCTGTTCCATGTGGCTGGTAGATTTGCTGGGATTCCAGTCGAACTATATGCAGTTCTTTACGTGTGCGGTGTGGGGCGTGGTGCTGGCTGTATATGCCCAGACGCTGCCGGAATGTCCGGTGAGCCGTGCGCAGGGAGGACGCAAGTCGCTGGTGGAGGCACTGGGACTGAAGGCGTTTCTGCTGTTCAAGAACCGCAAGATGGCGGTGTTCTTCATCTTCTCGATGCTGCTGGGTGTGTCGCTGCAGATTACGAACGGGTTTGCCAATCCGTTTATCACCAGCTTCAGCGCCATTCCGGAATATGCCGATACGTTTGGCGTGCAGCATGCCAACCTGCTGATTTCGCTCTCGCAAATCAGTGAAGCGTGCTGTATCCTGCTGATTCCGTTCTTCCTGGGACGTTTCGGCATCAAGCGGGTGATGCTGATTGCCATGGTGGCATGGGTGCTCCGCTTCGGACTGTTCGGCCTGGGTGACCCGGGCAGCGGGGTGTGGATGTTCGTGCTGTCCATGCTGGTGTATGGCGTGGCATTCGACTTCTTCAACGTGTCGGGTTCGCTGTTTGTCGACAAGGAGACGGATTTGTCTATCCGCTCGAGCGCGCAGGGACTGTTCATTATCATGACCAACGGTATCGGTGCTACGGTGGGCACGCTGTGTGCGCAGGCGGTGGTGAACTGCTTTGTGGACTTCAACTCGCAGGCGCCGCAGGTGGAAGGCTGGAGCTACGCATGGTTCGTGTTTGCAGCTTATGCGCTGGTGGTGGCCGTAGTCTTTTCAGTGGTATTTAAATATAAGCATAATAGTAATAACAATTAAAATGAGATTTCACTATGGAATTCAAAGGAAACGAAGGACTGACAGAACTGAAAGTCAGCTACATTACAGAGATGATAAACCCGGTAGAACTGGTAAAGGACCTGACATTCGATGAGGTGCTGACGGATGCGGACAAAATGGATATGCTGATGGCAAACGGCTACAATTACAAGATGATGCTGGAAGAGAAGGAAGAGCCGCACCGTAAGTTCATGGCTATCATCAATGCCGACGAAGCAGACTTGCTGGACGTGTCGCTGGATGCGCCGGAGGCGGTGGACCTTTCGGTGCACTACCAGATGCTGAAGATGCTGAAGGAGCATTATGGGGCTACGGTGGAAAAGGCTGTGCTGTGGGGAAAGGAAGACCAGGTACCGCAGACCAGTGTCTATATGCGCAAGGCGGACGGCACGGTGGTGGAACTGACCGTGAAACTGGCCGATGCGCTGGTACTTGCTACCTTGGGAGAGGCACCGTTCTATATCAGAACGGAGATGCTGGAAAACCGGGTGCCGGATTTTGCCAAGAAGTCTGTATCGCACTTGCAGGCGGCGCTGTTGCGCGGATTGCCGATGTTTTACCTGGAGAAGGAGATGGAAAAGGCCATCCGTGAGGAAAACTACGAGTATGCAGAGCTGATTAAGCGCGAAATGCAGGCTCGTAGGGAGAGAGGGGAAACAGACGACAGTCTGGAAGAAGAAGCTAACGAAAAGGAATAAGTCTATGCACGTGTTTTATGCACCGGATATTGCGCAAACCATGGAGCTGCCGGAGGAAGAGGCCGGACACTGTCTGCGGGTGTTGCGCCTGGGAGTGGGCGAGGAGATTACCCTGACCGACGGGAAAGGCTGCTTCTATCGGGCGGTCATTTCGGCTGCCACGCAGAAGCGCTGTGTGGTGAAGGTGGTGGAGAAAACGGAGCAGGAGCCTTTCTGGAAAGGGCATCTGCACCTGGCACTGGCACCTACCAAGAACATGGACCGCATGGAATGGCTGGCGGAAAAGGCCACGGAAATCGGTTTCGACGAGCTGACTTTTCTGAACTGCCGTTTTTCGGAACGGAAGGTCATCAAGACGGAACGGGTGGAGAAAATCGTGGTGTCGGCCGTAAAGCAGTCGCTCAAGGCGCGCAAGCCGGTGGTAAACGAGATGACGGATTTCCGCCGCTTCATGGAGCGGGAATTTACGGGGCAGAAGTTCATTGCGCACTGTTATGAGGGGGAAAAGCCCCTTCTGCGCGATGTGCTCCGCAAGGACGAGGATGCCGTGGTGCTGATTGGCCCGGAGGGGGACTTTAGTCCGGAGGAAGTGGCACTGGCGGCTGAAAAAGGTTTTCAGGCCGTGAGCCTGGGTAAGTCGCGTCTGCGTACGGAGACGGCGGCGCTGGTGGCCGTACACCTGATGAACCTGACACACGCGGAATGAAGGTGATGTGTAACTTTTAAATAAATGATTATGAAAAAGACATGGAAATGGATGGGAAGCCTAGCACTGGGTATGGCTTTCCTGTTGTCTGCCTGCGGGGAGAGTAATCCTTATACCAATGCATTGCCGAAAGATGCGGCTGCTGTATTCTCGTTCGACCTGATGGAAATGGCACAGAAGTGTGACCTGAACGATCAGGCAAAGCAGTCGATGGGGCAGATGATGAAATCGAGCCTGAAGGGCAATGCGGATGCCCTGGTGGACAAACTGATGGAGAATCCGGAGGAAAGCGGACTGAAACTGACCGACCGGGTGTATTTCTTTGGGGCTTCTCAGATGGAGATGGGCGGTGTGCTGGTGCGCATGGCCGACAAGGGAAAACTGGAAGATTTGATTGCAATGCTTCAGGAGCAGAAGGCGTGTGAGGCTCCTGCCGACGGCGACGGTTGCCGCTGGACCGTGGGTGGCGGCGGACTGATGGCCTGGACGGACGATGCGTTCATGATGCTGGCGGGCAACGGTAACCCGAAGGACTTTCAGCATCAGGCTTCGATGTGGCTGCGCCAGAAGAAAGGGGAGGGCTATTCGGGCACTCCGGAATTCAAGAAATTAGAGGATGCCGACGAGGATGTGGCCATGGTGACTGCACTGGATGTCATGCCGAAGAGTTATTGGGGACCGATGACCATGGGACTGCCGGCTGACTTGAACCTGAATGATTTAAAGATATTCTCTACGCTCGATTTCCAGGCGGGAAGGGCCGTGATGGAAGTGGAGACGCTGTTGGAGGGCAAGTTCAAGGACTTGCTGAAGAAGCAGGCGGAAGTGAGCGGTGAGTTGGACGGTACGTACCTGAAGACGTTTCCGGCCAATACGGTGGGCTGGATGGCTGCCAACGTGAACGGTGAGAAGGCGTACGAACTGCTGCGCGAGAACCCGACGGTGCGTCAGGAGCTGGACAACTCGATGATGCCGCTCGACTTTGAGGCTATCTTCAAGGCGGTGAAGGGTGACGTGGCAGTGGCCATGCCGGAAATGTCGATGAAGCCGGGCTTCATCCTGTATGCCGACGTGACGAACAGTGACTTTATGCGCACGTTTGAGGACTTGAAACCGATGCTGGCCATGACAAACGGACAGATGCGCCTGGTAAACAAGGGCGAGAATGCTTATCAGTTTGTGGCTGCCAACGGTGCCATGCTGGGCATGGGCCGCGGACCGGTGTCTTTCTGGCTGGGCGTGAAAGATGACCGCTTCTACCTGACGAATCAGGAAGACCTGATTGGCCGTGAGGTGAAGGGACTGTCGCTGAAAGACTGTGACTGGGCCAAGGACGTGAAGGACAAGCATTTCTACCTGAACGTAAACTTCCAGGCACTGGCTGCCGTGCTTCCGCAGGTGCCATACGTGAGCATGCTGGACTACCTGAGCGTGGAATCGGATGAACCGACCAAGGCGCGCATGGTGTTGCAGCTGAAGAACCGCAAGGAGAATGCGCTGAAGCAGCTGGTACAGATAGTTAATAATTAATAGTGAATAATGAATAATGAATAACGAAGAGCATTCACTCGTTTTTCATTGTTCATTATTAATTATTCATTGAATGAAATGAACACAATAGAATTACAGCAAACCCTGCCGGAGGTATTCGCCGGACGCGACGGAATCGTGTCCGACGTGTGGCACCGGCAGGTGGCTTTCCAGAAGGGAAAGATGTATCTGATTGAAGCGGCGTCGGGCACAGGCAAGTCGTCGCTTTGCAGTTTTATTTACGGGTACCGTACGGACTACCAGGGGATTATCACCTTCGACGGGGAGAATGTGCGGAAACTCACGGTGAAGCAGTGGACCGACATCCGCAAGCGTTCGCTGAGCATGCTGTTTCAGGAGCTCCGCCTGTTCGGGGAACTGACGGCATGGGAGAACGTGCAGCTGAAGAACGGGCTGACGGGCTTCTGCCGCAAGCAGCAGGTGAAGGGCTGGTTTGAGCAGCTGGGCATCGCCGACAAGTGGGACGTGAAAGTGGGCAAGATGTCGTACGGACAGCAGCAGCGCGTGGCTTTCGTGCGGATGCTGTGTCAGCCGGCCGACTTTTTCTTCCTGGATGAGCCGGTGAGCCACCTGGACGACGGCAACGGGCAGATTATGGCACGCATCCTGAAGGAGGAAGCGGCCCGCCAGGGAGCAGGAGTGATTGTGACGTCCATTGGCAAGCACCTGCCGCTGGAGTATGACAGGGTGCTGAGTTTGTAAGGGATTAAAACGAAGACGGATATGATCTGGAAATTATTGAGACAGCACATCAGTGTGGCGCAGCTGGCGGGGTTTTTCCTGGCCAACCTGTGCGGTATGGTCATCGTGCTGCTGAGTATACAGTTTTATAAGGACGTGTTGCCGGTGTTTACGCAGGGCGACAGTTTCATGAAGAAGGACTACGTGATTGTGAGCAAGCAGGTGAGCACGCTGGGCAGCCTGGTGGGCAAGGGAGGCACGTTCTCGCGTGCCGACATAGCCGACATGGAGGCACAGCCGTTTGCCAAGCGGACGGGGGCGTTCACTCCGGCGCAGTTTCAGGTGTCGG
>ONZZ01000065.1_pt1 | contig 90427 bp, 85 predicted proteins | sample 1671101 | NCBI WGS metagenome assembly ONZZ01 (sample SAMN06348122, study PRJEB24527) | human gut metagenome | biome: human gut; feature: ankylosing spondylitis patient; material: feces | host: Homo sapiens | place: China | collected 2015-10
CATTTCTGCATGGTAAAAAAGGAAAGCTGAAAACGGCCCCGGGAATAGTTAACCTAAAAAAGGATGCACCCGAAGGCACATCCTTTTCTTTGCAAAACTATTCTTCCAGATAGGCAGCCACGATTTCGCCCATAATGGTGAAGTGGGTGTCCTGGGTGTCACCGCTGGGCAGCGCCGGGGTGACCGTGGGGTAGAATCTGGCTTTGCTGGCTTCATCAGTGAGTTGGTCCAGATCCTGCTTTTGGATATAGATGACCTTGCATTCCAGGGTCAGGGGCAGTTCTTTGATGGCAGGAACGCTGACTTTTTCTCCGGGAACGGTGGTTAAGCCCAATTCCTTGATTTTGTCCAGGTCCCGGCCGGATTTGGAACCGGCAATTTGCAGCACCTTGGGGTCCAGGGCGCCGGTGGGTACGTTAATGGTAAATTCCCGGGTACGCTCCAGCAGGGGCCAGGTGTACCGGCTTTCCCGGACGTAGGCAGTGAAAACGGGTTTGCCCCAGTTGACGCCCAGGCTGCCCCAGCCAATAATCATGGTGTTGGTTTTGGTGCCTTCCTGGGTGGTAAGCAGGATGCCCTTGGGCAGGGCTTTTAAAATGGTTTCTGCCGCAGCAAAAACATCAATGGGTTTCTTCATGCAAATTCCTCCTCTATATACTGCACAATCAGTTTCATTATAACAAATCAAGTCAAGCTGTATGTCTTCTGCAACCAGGTTACGTATGATACAATAGTACAAGAAGACGAGGAGAGTGGCTTTTATGGCAAACGGACAAGAAAAGGAAATCAAATTGGTATCAACCCCGGCGGGACGCAAAAAACTGCTGCAGCTTCCCCTGGTAAAGGAAAAGCTGATTGCAGGCAGCCGGCATGAGCTGGCCCTGGTGAACCGATACTACGATACAAGGGACCAGAAGCTGACCCGGACGGGAATGGCCTACCGGATCCGCCGGACCAACGGCAAGGCGTTTGAAGCCACCGTGAAAACCCGGGGAGAAACGGTGAACGGGTTCTCCGCACGGCAGGAGTATACGGTGCAGCTGGAAAAGGAGCAGCCGGTGCTGGTGGGCTTTGCCCCCCAAATGGATGAAAAGCTCCAGACCCTTTTGACGGAAGACGAGCTGCTGCCGTTATTTACCGTGGAGTTTACCCGAAAAGTGGCGCTGCTTCAGCTGACCAAGAGTACGGTGGTAGAAGTGGCGGTGGATACGGGCAGCATCCAGGCTGGGGACAGTACGGAACCCATTGAGGAAATCGAGCTGGAAATCAAAAAGGGCCGGGAAAAGGACCTGCTGCGCTTTACGGCGGCCCTGTCCCGGGAAATTCCCCTGCTGCCGGAAGAACGCAGCAAATTCCAGCGGGGACTGGCACTGCTAACCCCGGACCGGGGGCTGTGGCAAAAACAGGCCCGGTACAGCTGTGAGGCGGGAATGCCGCCGGAAGGGGCTTGGCGGGGTCTTGTGGCTGCCAGCCTCGGCGGAGCCCTGGATCAGCTGGAACAGCGGCGCCGGGACCCGGAAGGTTTTTCCTTGGAAGAATATCAGGAGCAGCTGGCAGCCTGCCGGGGTCTGTGGCAGTTGGGGGAGGACTTTCTTTCCGGTACCTCCTGGCAAAAGGGGGACACGATTCTGCAAGGGCTTCTGAAGCTGCCCTTTGATCAGCAGGCCCTTCCTGAAGAAAAACGGCTGGAAGACCTTTTGGCTCGCCAGGAAGGCCAGCCTCTGCAGGAAGCAGCCCAATGGCTGAAACGCCAGGGCGCGGAGCTGGAACAACAGGGCAGCCGGTACTATGCCCAGGCCGCCGCCGCAGGCCTGTGGCAGCTGCTGTACCTGTCCACCCTGGCGGTGGAAAACCAGGAGGTGCAGCACCTGGGGGACCTGCGGACCCGCTACTGGAACAAGTGGCAGCAGGAGGCCCGGCTGCTTAGTGAAAGCGGCAATCCCAGCCCTTTGGCTGCCAGGGAGAATATGGCGTTGCTCAGCGGCCTCTTGGTGCTGGAAGAAGCTTTGTCCGGCTCGTTGGGCAAAAAGAAGCTGGTGAAGGCCGGGAAAGCCTACCAGGCTGCCTGGTACAAGGTCTGCCGGACCTGCGCCCAAATCGAAGCCTATCAGGCTGGCGCCCAGAAAGAGCGGGTGCGCCGGCTGGGCTTTGCCCTGTGCTATGCGGCAGGCTGGGAAAGCGCCGGGGTGGAAAAACAGCTGAAAAAGGCGGAGAAGGCCGGAAAGGCCCTGCGTAAGGAAATCCAGCGCCACGCTGAAATTAGTTTGGGCTAGGAGAAAAAAATAAAAGTCAAAAAATCAAAAAAGTATTTGACTTTTTGACTTTTAAAGTTTACAATAAGACCCAGGAAGTGAGAAGAGCTTCCTGGGTGATTTTTTTAGAACAAGAATATAAGCAGAAGCAGAATGACAATGACCGCCAGAAGTCCGATGCCCACCATGCCCAGCTGGGTAAAGCGGTGCATGAGGATTTCGGAGTTCAGGAGGGAGTAGCAGCGCTGGAGCACATTGATTTTGTTGTTGATGTTCTCCCGCCAAACGGAAGTATGGAGCAGGTACATGTACCGGGAATAGACCCGGGCGTTGAAAATGTCCTCGGTAACCCTAAGGGCGTTGTCCACGTTCCCCGTCAGCACGCTCATGTCCGCCATAACTTCCAAAAGGTGACGGCGCAATTGCCGGAAGGTGCGCAGGCGGCCCGGTCCTTCGGGACGGCTGGCCCCGTCGATTTCCGCGTAGGTCTGGTCAATGGCCCGGTTGAGGGCGGCGTCGTAATAGCGCAGCTCCAGGAACTGGGCATTGGCAAATTCCAGCAGGTCGGGCAGGTCCATGCTGCCGGTCTTATCGTACAAGAGGGCGGTATCCCAGGTGAGATACACCACATCGTCCGGACCGTAGGAGAACCGGTTGGCCAGGGCGTGATCCCGGGTTTCCTGGCTGAGGCTGGCTTTTTCCTTCATAATGAGGGGAGCCCAGTCCCAATCGGGCAGGGGATCCCGGAAGTAGTACACCACAAAGTCCTCGTCAAACTCGGAAATACGCATTTTGGTGCAGGCGGGCTTGATGGTATCGGTGACTCCATCGATAAATTCCCGGACATCTTCCTTGGGCAGGGCTCCTAAGGCAATGGCCAGGTCCCGGTATTGGGTATAGGTGATGTCTTCCGGTACATCCAGATGGAAAATCAGGCTGACTACCCCGATATCGAAAATCCGGGCTTTGACTTCGGTCAGGTACTCCTGGCCGGCCAGGGTCAATTCGTGACTGCCCAGTTCCACCAGTACAGGCGGATCTTTAAAGGTAATGGATTGGGGAGAAACCTTCTCCAGGCGCAGACGGGAGGAAATCTTGTTCCGGCTGGTCCAAAGGGCTTCTACCAGATTCAGATTGATTTCGTCGGCTACGTCAAACAAATGGTATAAATAAATGGACGAATTCATGATGTCCTCCTTGTGGACGGGTAAAAAAAGTATAATTCCATTACATTTCTATTCGTTGCAGAAGTGAAAATTCCTGCTTGTTTACAGAAAAAGTGCTATAACAATATGCTATGAAGAAGTTTTGCGGAGGTGTTGGATATGCAGGCAGAACGCTTGAATGATGAAGTTAAAAGTTTACTGGAGGCAGCCCAGCAGCAGGCCGTGATGAACTACCATCAGGAGCTGAGCACGGTGCATCTGCTGTCCGCCATGTGCAGCCAGCCGGACGGGTTTTTCAAATTTGTCCTGAAAAGCCTGCACGTGGATGAGAATGCCTTTAACCGGGATGTGGATCACCTGCTGAAGGAGATCCCTTCCGTGAAGGGTACGGATCAGCTGAGCATGAGCACGGGCCTGGCCCGGGTGTTTGCTCTGGCCCAGAAGGCTGCCGGGCAGGGAGAGGTGACCCCTTCCCACCTGCTGGCTGCTTTGTGTGACGATGGGGACAGTGAAGTAGTTTCCCTGTGCCACAAATACGGCATTACCCGGAGTGCCATCCGGGACCTGGTGGGCAAGTACCAGGGAGGCCAGGATGCAGAAGAAACCAAGAAAACCCTGGAAAAATACGGCCAGGATCTGACTGCCAAGGCCAAAAAAGGCAATCTGGACCCGGTCATCGGCCGGGATGATGAAATCCGGAGAACCATTGAAATCCTGTCCCGCCGGAAAAAGAACAATCCGGTACTGATTGGTGAACCGGGCGTTGGCAAGACCGCCATTGTGGAAGGCCTGGCCCGCCGGATTGTAGCCGGCGATGTGCCGGAATCCCTGAAGAACAAGACCCTGTACGCACTGGACCTGGCCTCTTTGGTGGCCGGTGCCAAGTACCGGGGCGAGTTTGAGGAACGGCTGAAAAAGATTTTGAAGATTGTTTCCGATTCTGCCGGTCAGATTATCATGTTCATTGATGAACTGCACACGGTGGTAGGAGCCGGGGCTTCCGAAGGCTCCATGGACGCAGGCAACATCCTGAAGCCCATGCTGGCCAGAGGGGAACTGCGCTGCATTGGCGCCACCACCCTGAATGAATACCGGAAATATATTGAAAAGGATTCCGCTCTGGAACGTCGGTTCCAGCCTGTCATGGTCAAGGAACCCAGCGTGGAAGATACCATTTCCATCCTGAGAGGGCTGAAGGAACGGTACGAGGTGCATCATGGGGTGCGGATCAAGGACTCCGCCCTGGTGGCAGCTGCTACTCTGAGCAACCGGTATATCAATGAACGGTTCCTGCCGGATAAGGCCATCGACCTGGTAGATGAAGCCGCTGCCCGTCTGCGGACGGAAATCGACTCCATGCCTACGGAACTGGACGAAAGCCGGCGCCGGATTCTGCAATTACAGATTGAGGAACAGGCTCTCAGCAAGGAAGACGATCCCCAGTCCAAGGACAGAATGGAGAAAATCCAGGAGGAACTGAAACAGCTGAAGGCCGACAATGACAAGCTCATGGCCCAGTGGAAAGAGGAAAAGAGCGGCATTGCCAAGGTGCGTCAGGTCAAGAAGGAAATGGACAACGTGAAGAAGGAAATGGAAGAAGCGGAACGTTCCTATGACCTGAACAAACTGGCTGAACTGAAATACGGCCGTCTGCCGGAATTGCAGAAACAGCTGGCTGTCCTGGAAAAGGAAGAACAGTCCGACAAACGCCTGCTCAAGGAAGAAGTGGACGAAGACGATATTGCCAAGGTGGTCAGCACCTGGACCGGTATCCCTGTCAGCCGGCTGGTGGAAGGGGAAAAGAAGAAACTGGCCCATTTGGCAGAAATCCTGCACAAACGGGTGATTGGCCAGGACGAAGCTGTCCAGGCTGTTACGGAAGCTGTAATCCGGGCCCGGGCCGGCATCAAGGATCCCAACAAACCCATTGGTTCCTTTATCTTCCTGGGACCTACCGGGGTGGGCAAGACCGAACTGGCCAAAGCCCTGGCAGAAGTGCTCTTTAATGATGAAAAGAGCATTATCCGGATTGATATGAGCGAATATATGGAGAAGCATACGGTATCCCGTCTGATCGGGGCGCCTCCTGGCTATGTTGGCTACGAGGAGGGCGGCCAATTGACGGAAGCGGTGCGGCGGCATCCGTACTCCGTGGTGCTGTTTGATGAAATCGAAAAGGCCCACGCAGATGTGTTCAACGTACTGCTGCAGGTCCTGGATGACGGCCGGCTTACCGATGGCCAGGGCCGGAATGTGGACTTCAAGAATACCTTGATTATCATGACCAGCAACCTGGGTTCCCATGAGATTATGGAAAACAAGGGCCAGATCGGCCGGGAAGAAGTACGGAATATGCTGATGAAGTTCTTCCGTCCTGAATTCCTGAACCGGGTGGACGACATTGTGGTCTTTAAGCCTCTGGAACCCGAACAGATTAAGAGCATTGTGCAGCTGATTCTGAAGCAACTGGGTGACCGGCTCCATAGCCAGATGGAACTGACGCTGACGGCTTCGGACGAGGCGGTGGATTACCTGGCCAAGACCGGGTTCGATCCTGCCTTTGGTGCCCGTCCGCTCAAGAGATTGATTGTACACACCGTGGAAACGGTGGTCAGCAACAAGATTGTGGCTGGGGACATCAAGAGCGGCGATGCCATCGAAGTGGTGCTGAAGAATGGCCAGATCGATGTAGTGGTGAAATAAACAAAAAAATAATGGTGCGCAGGAATGCGCACCATTATTTTTTATGCCGTTATTTGCCGTTTTCAGTCAGGGTATCGGCCGCTTCCCGGACAATCTGTTCCAGCAGCTCCTGGGAGGTTTCCTTGGTGCTGGTACGGGCGTCGGTGTATTGGCAGATGGCCTCGCCGTTTTTGGTGGCCAGGAAGGTTACGCTGGCGTAAGCTGTGCCGTCCGGTCCCTTTTTCTTGTCTTCTTTGTCTTTCTTGGTATCCTTCTTGTCCTCCGCTGCAGCGGTTTCCTCAGCGGCTGCTTGGGCAGCTGCTTCCTGGAGGGCGGACTGGGAAGGTTCCGTGCCTACGTAGTTGACCATAACCTGCAAGCTGATGGTCTGGCGCAGTTTTTTGTCAGGCAGCATCACCGGGTTGGTGTACAGGGTAACGCCTTCCTTATCCAAATCCTTCTGCAGCTTCAGATAGGTTTGCCGTACTGCGTCCTCATCCCGGACGAAGGAAGGATGATCCTGCCGGAAAGCCGCATCCCGCCGGCTAAGATCCTTCAGGTATACCACCTTTACTTTGTTAAAGGAAAAGCTGTCGCTCTTCCAGCCGCTTTTTTCAGCACCCGCGGTAAGGGGCACGGACAGCAGCGTTACCAAAAGAGCAGCCAAGGCCAGAAATTTTTTCATGGGTGATCCTCCTCGTAGTTTTTTACAAATACCATTTTACAACGGATGGGAACGTGTTTCAATGTCTTTTCGTTTTGACTCAGAAGGAAAATCGGGCTATAATTTGTACAGTTACAATTGTACCAAACAGGGGGTAAGGTGCGGGAAAAGAGGGATTTGCATGGCAATACCAATTTTTGTGTGGGCCGCAGCCGGAATTGGCGCGGCAGGATTAAAACTGTACAAGAGCGCCACCAGCTCTGAAAACATGGTGAAAAATGCCATTGAACGCTACAATGAGGAACGGTTCAAGTTCTATAAGAAAATGGAGGAGCTGCTGCCCCAAGTGGAAGCTTTGGCCCATTTGAAACTGGATACCTGGCATCATTATGAAGAGGTTTTTGCCATTCTGGACAAGATTGAAAACCTTCCTGGCCACTATACGTACAAAAGTCATAAGAATATGCACCTGCTGCCCCAGGACGTGCGGAAACTGCGCCGCATTGCCCGGGTGGTGGACCGGATCCGGGACCAGAAGCTGGATACGGAAGGCACGGGCATGCTGACCATTTTGGCTTTGCACGGGGGAGCTGCCAGCTCCTACAGCCAAAATGAGCTGGAACGGGACGAATCCCGGCTGGTGATGGAAAAAATCATGGACCAGCCGCTGTACACCTCCGAGGTGACGGCACTGGACGAAATGAGCGTCATCGAACGGATTATGGGCTTTCCCAAGGTGCTGCGCCCCGGCTATTTTGCCGGCAAGGACGGCAGCAAGATGACCCGGGAAGAAGCCCTGAAGTTCAAGACGGAAACCGATACCCAGTCCCTGCTGCTGGCGGACGTGGAAGCCCGGACCGCCCGGCTGGTGGAAGTGGTAACCCATGTGCTCAAAACCATGGAAACCCTGAAACAGGAACACGATGACCAAATTGGCTATTTGCAGGACCTGGCTGCCCGCAAACCGGACTACGAAGGCTTTACCCTGGAAGAGAAAGACCGGCTGAACTTTGTCATGGCCCTGGGCTTTGTGCTTAGGGAACTGGCGCGGACGGACATTGTCATCAAAAACGGCAATGTGACCATCATCAACCGGACGGGGCTTAGGACGCCTTTGGGCAAGGCCCAGGACCTATTGCCCCTGGATACAACTCCCTTAAATTATTAAGGCGGGAAATGGAATTATTGGAGGAACCTACGTGATCAGTACCAAAGCATTTAAAGCGTACGATATTCGGGGCATTGTGCCCACTGAAGTCAATGAAGAACTGGCCTACCGCCTGGGGCGGAGCCTGGCCTTTTACCTGAAGGCCAAGCACCTGGTGATCGGCCATGATATCCGGCTCAGCGGACCGGCCCTCAGCAAGGCTGCCGCAGAAGGTATGCGGGACGGCGGCGCCAGCGTCTGGGATTTGGGCCAGTGCGGCACGGAAATGATGTATTTTGCCACCGCCCACCTGAAAGCGGACGGAGGCATGATGGTTACGGCCAGCCACAATCCCAAGGACTATAACGGGATGAAGCTGGTCCGCTCCGGTTCCCGGCCCATTTCTGCGGATACGGGGCTGAAGGATTTGGCAGACCTGGTGTCCGCTGAAGATTTTGAGACCCGGGTGCCCAAGGCGGAAAAACGGGGCGATTACGAAGAAGTCAACATTATGCCCAGCTATGTGGACCACCTGCTGACCTATATCGACAGCTCCCGGCTGCTGCCGCTGAAAATTGTGGCCAACCCGGGCAACGGCGGTGCCGGGCCTGTAGTTAAGGAACTGGCCAAGCACCTGCCCTGCCGCTTTGTAATGATCAACGATACCCCTGATGGGAACTTCCCCAACGGGGTGCCCAACCCCCTGCTGCCGGAAAACCGGCAGGCTACGGCGGCTGCGGTAAAGGCAGAGAAAGCCGACCTGGGCATTGCCTGGGACGGGGATTTTGACCGCTGCTTCTTCTTTGACGAAAACGGCCGTTTCATTGAAGGCTACTATCTGGTAGGGCTTCTGGCCCAGTACTTCCTGCAAAAGCATCCGGGCAGCAAAATCTTGTACGATCCCCGGCTTACCTGGAATACGGAAGACATCATTGCCCGGTTTGACGGCAAGCCGGTGCGCTGCAAGAGCGGACACGCCTTCATCAAGGAATGCATGCGCCGGGAAGGGGTCTTGTACGGCGGAGAAATGAGCGCCCACCACTATTTCCGGGATTTCTCCTACTGCGACAGCGGGATGATTCCCTGGCTTTTGGTGATTGCCCTGATTTCCAGTTCCGGTCAGCCTCTGTCCCAGCTGGTGGACCAGCGGATCCAGGAATATCCCTGCAGCGGGGAAATCAACCTGGAGGTGGAAGACGCCGACCAGGTGCTGGAAAGCCTATCCGCCCGGTTCAAGTCCGGCATCCAAGACCGGATGGACGGCCTGAGCGTGGTCTACAATGAATGGCGCTTCAACCTGCGCAAATCCAACACCGAACCGGTGGTCCGCCTGAACGTGGAAACCCGGGGCGATGGACAGCTGCTGAAACAAAAGACCCGGGAAATGCTGGACCTGATTGGCGGCAAACGGGTATAGGAGGAAATACATTGAACGTACTAGTAACAGGGGGAGCCGGTTACATCGGCTCCCATGTGGTAGAGGAGCTGGTCCAGAAGGGCTATACTCCTTTTGTTTATGATAACTTCAGCACCGGTCATGTGAATGCGGTGCCGGAAACGGTCCAGCTGATTGAAGGGGATATCCACGATTTCTCTTTCCTGAAGCATATTATGGGCCAGTATGAAATCGACGGGGTGCTCCACTTTGCTGCCAGCAGCCAGGTGGGGGAATCCATGGTGAACCCGGGGAAATACTACTACAATAATGTAGCGGGCACCCTGGGCCTTTTGGATGCCATGCGGGAAGCAGGCGTGGACAAGCTGGTATTTTCCTCTACGGCGGCCGTGTATGGGGAACCGGAAGCGGTGCCTATTACGGAGGATATGCCCTTAAAGCCCACCAATGTGTATGGCCGCACCAAACTGATGATTGAAAAGATGCTGGCGGACTACAGCAGTGCCTATGGTCTGAACTACGTGGCCCTGCGCTACTTTAATGCAGCCGGCGCAGCCCTTGCCGGCAATATCGGGGAAGACCACCGGCCGGAAACCCACCTGATTCCCCTGATTCTCCAGGCAGCCCAGGGCAAGCGGGACAGCGTGTCCATTTTTGGTACGGACTATCCCACCCCCGACGGCACCTGCCTGAGGGATTATATTCACGTCAAGGATCTGGCTTCTGCCCATGTGTTGGCCCTGAACCATCTGGCAGAGGGCGGCAGCAGCCGGGTGTACAACCTGGGCACGGAAAACGGGTTCTCCGTCCGGGAAATCATTGACGCCGTGAAGAAGGTTACCGGCCGGGACTTCACCGTGAAGGAAGAAGCAAGACGGGCTGGGGATCCGGCCAAATTGATTGCTTCCTCCGCCAAAATCAAAGAGGAGCTCCATTGGCAGCCCTGCCACAGCACCATCCAGGAAATCGTCACCACTGCCTGGCGCTGGCACGAAGGGCATCCCAACGGATACGAAGAATAGAGGTATGGATATTTTAGTCACCGTGGACGGCTTGAAGAAAAGCTTCGGCGTCCACGATATTTTTAAAAATGTAAGCTTTACCATCCGCCAAGGGGAAAAGGTGGGATTAGTAGGCGTCAACGGCAGCGGGAAAACTACCCTGCTGCGATGCCTGCTCCAACCGGACTTTGCCGACGGGGGCACGGTGAAATTTGCCGGGGAACTGCGACTGGGCTACGTCCAGCAGGGTTTCAACGACTTCCGGGAGGAAACCATCTGGGAGTTTATGCAGGGAGCCTGCCCGGATATCCTGGCCCTGCGGCAGAAAATGCGGGAATTGGAAGAAGCTGGGGGCACGGCCCAGGGGGACGAACTGCAGCAGGTCCTGGACCAGTACGCCCGGACGGAAAACCGCTATGCCCATTTGGACGGTTACCATTACGAAAGCAATATCAAAAAGGTCCTGACAGGTCTGGGGTATCCGGAAGAAACCTGGAATGACCGGGCGGACAAGCTGTCCGGCGGTCAAAAGACCCGGCTGATGCTGGCGGCGGCCCTGGTAAACTCCCCCGACCTATTGGTCTTGGATGAACCTACCAACCACTTGGACATTGTTATGAGTGAATGGCTGGAAAAATATTTGCAGGAGTTTCGGGGCGGGGTCCTGGTGATCTCCCATGACCGGGCCTTCCTGGACCATGTAGCCGAGGAAATCCTGGAAATGGAGGGGGGCACCCTGCACCGCTACAAGGGCAACTATTCGGCCTATCTGGAGCAGAAATCCATTCAGGTGCTGTCCCAGACCCGGGCCTACGAAGCCCAGCAGGAATATATCGCCAAAACGGAAGAATACATCCGCCGCTATAAGGCGGGCATCAAAAGCAAGATGGCCCGGGGCCGCCAGTCCCAGCTAAACCGGCTGGAACGGATTGAGGCTCCGGTAAAGGAAGAAGAATTTGAGCTGCGGCTGCCCCATGCGGCAGAGTCCGCGGAAAAAGTCATTATGCTGGAGCATCTGGACGTGGGCTATCCCGGCACCCTGCTGCTGAAGGATGTGGACCTGACCCTGCGCCGAGGCGAAAAGGTGGCCATTATCGGCCCCAACGGCTGCGGGAAATCCACCCTTTTGAAGACCATCCTTCAGGATCTGCCGCCCCTTAAAGGGGAGGCCAGGATTGGCAACCGGGTGAAGATTGGCTACTTCTCCCAGAGCTACGAGCGGCTGGATGAAAAGCAGACCATTATGGAAAACTTCCTGACGGAATATGGCTACACCGACGAACAGACCCGGCGGCTTTTGGGCAGCATGCTGTTCCACGGGGACGATGTGTTTAAGGTCATCGGTACCCTGTCCGGGGGCCAAAAGGCCCGGCTGGTGCTGCTCAAGCTGGTACTGGACGGGGCCAACTGCCTGCTCCTGGACGAACCCACCAACCATTTGGATATTGCTGCCAAGGAAGCGGTGGAAGCAGCCCTGGAGACCTTTGACGGCACGGTGCTGCTGGTCAGCCACGACCGTTATCTGGTCAATGAGATTGCCGGCCGGATTTGGGCCGTGGAAAATGGCCGCGTAACGGACTACAAGGGCAACTACGATTTCTACCAGGAAGAAAAGGCCAAACGCCAGGGAATGGGAACAGCGGCTGCGCCGGCTGCCCCGAAGGAAACGAAAAAAGAGGCTCCGGCTCCTGCCCAAAGGGAGGCGGTCCCTGCTGCCCCGAAGGCGGAGGAACCGAAGAAACCGGCCTACAGCCCGGCAGAAGCGGAAAAGCTGCTGCCCCAGGTGGAACTGAAAATCCGGGAATATGAGGCCCTGCAGAAGGTCCTCAGCGGCCAGATTGCCGACCCGGCCAACCAGCAGGACTTGGAAACCAGTACCAAACTGGCCAAGGAATACGAAGAACTTAGTGAGATTTTGGACGGGCTGATGACCAAATGGGAAGCCCTCATGGAGTCGTTAGAATGACCATTAAAGAATTTATTGCAGCCCTGCAGCAGGTGCACTCAGAAACCAGCTTCAATCCCTGGGCGGACTATGATCCTTCCTGTGATATTGGGCCCCAGGCGCCGCTTATCCGGGCGGCCAACCTGAAACGGTACCTGGAACTGCGGCAGGAGGCCCGCTATCTGTTTATTGCCGAAGGCCTGGGTTACCAGGGAGGCCATTTTTCCGGCATGGCCATGACCAGCGAGCGGATCCTTTTGGGCCACCATCCGGACGTACGGCCGGAGGTGGTGCTGGGAGATTGGGACTACCGGCGGACCAGCAATCCGGAAAGTCCGCTTTTAAACAAAAAACAGAAGGAGCAGGGGTTCAACGAACCCACTGCCACCATTATGTGGGGGGAGCTGGCCCATCAGCAGCTGGCCTCCTTCCAGACCATTCTTTGGAATATTTATCCTTTTCATCCCTATAAGCCCAGCGGCATTTTGACCAACCGGACCCCCACAGGGCCGGAATTGGACCAGGGCATTGTATTTGCCCGGATGCTGCTGGACCTGGTGCCGGGGATGCAGGTGATTGCCATCGGCCGGAAAAGCGCCGGGACCCTGGAAAAATACGGGGTGCCCTGTGCGGCGGTGCCCCATCCCTCCATGGGCGGGGCCAACCGGTTCCGGGCGGCAGTGGCGGAACTGTTTCAGCGGTAAAGGAGACAATTATGGCAAGTACTTTGGCGGCGATGAGCAAGGAGCAGGTGCTGAAGATTGCCCTGACGGCAGGGAAAATCCTTTTGTGCAGCGGGGCAGAAACCTATCGGGTGGAAGATACCATGCTGCGCATCTGCCACGAAGGCGGCATGAACAATGTGGCGGCCTTCTGCACTCCGTCCCTGGTGATGCTGGGCCGGGAAACCCTGGAAGGGGACAGCCTGATGTACCGGATTACCAAACGGGGCACCAATCTGACGCTGATCAGTGAAGTCAATGAAATGTCCTATGCCATGCCCCATTGGGACAAGAGCTTTGAAGAAACCATGGACCAGCTGGAGGAAATGCTCCACCGGCCCCCTCGGCCGGCCTGGGAGGAAATCTTTTGGTCCGGGCTGGCTGGGGCCTTTTTTGCGGTGGTGCTGGGCGGCGGCTATTTGGAGTTTACCGCAGCCCTTTTAGGCTCTCTTTTGTCCATGGCGTTTGTCAAGGCAGTCTCTCCCTTTGAACCCAGCAACTTCTGGGAAACCACGATGGCAGGGGCTATTATCTGTCTGGTGGCGGTACTGTTCCGCAAGGCTCTGCCGGATACGGTAATGGAATTGGCCATTGCCGGGGGCGTGATGCCCTATTTGCCGGGGATGGCTTTTACTAACGGGATTCGGGACTTTATGGCCGGGGATCTGCTCAGCGGCACCTGCCGGGCCGGGGAAGCGATTTTCCTGGTGGGCGGGGTGGCTATTGGCATAGCTACCGTTCTGGGCGTTCTGTATATGTAGGAGGACCTATGCCGCTAGCTGTAACCATTGTAATCAAGACCATCTTCTCGTTTTTTGCTACCGTAGCTTTCGGGAAGCTGTTTGACTGCCCCAAAAACTGCCTGTACAAAGCCGGCTTTGTAGGGATGGTGGGCTTTGGGGTTTATATTGTGCTGCTTAGCGGGCTGGGGCTTAGCTCCATGCTCAGCAACTTTGCCGGCACTGTGGCACTGTCCCTGTGCAGCGAGGTGTTTGCCCGCTGGTACCGGCAGCCGGTGCCTATCTTTTCCATTCCCGGGGTGATTCCCCTGGTGCCCGGACTTCCTTTGTACCGGGCCATGAACTATACCATGCTGGATTCCTACAGCATGGGGATGCATACCTTTATCGGAGCGGCCCTGGATGCTACGGCCATTGCCATTGGCATCCTTTTGGTGTCCGGTCTGGCCAAGGTATGGAAAACCAGCAAAAAATTGGTAAAACAAAAACGCCGGAGCAGTCGTCTTTGATTGCTGCGGCGTTTTTGGCAGAAAGGAGCGAAATTGATGAAAAAATGGCACGGAATTTGGGGTAAGGTGGCCAGCCTGCTGCTGGCCCTGCAATTTTTGCTGGCGGGCTGCGGTCTGAGCCAGGGGACGGGCAGTAAACCCAGTCCCAGCCCTAAGGCGGGAACCCAGGCGGTAACGCCCATTAAGCCTCCGGCTCACGAGGCCACCCTGGTTCAAAAGGTAGATGGACCGTTAAAAATCACCATGCTCAGCGTGGGGAAGGCGGACAGCATCTTGATTCAGGTGGACAAGAAGAATTACCTGGTGGATACGGGGCTGTTTGAGGACGGCAATACCCTGGTGGCCCGGCTGCGGAAACTGGGTGTGAATTCTCTTGATGGCCTGTTCCTGACCCACCCCCACAAGGACCATATTGGCGGGGCGGTGGCCATTCTGAACAGCCTCCACGTGGAGCATGTGTACTACACCAATGTGGTCAATCCCCAGTCGGGGCTGATGAAAAAGGTCAAGAAGCTCATTGAGGATAAGCACATTGACGCAGTGCTGGTGACGGCGCCCATGGATATTCCCCTGAAGAACGGGGCTTCCTTTAAGGTCTTTTGGCCGGAGAAGGACCATCTAACGGTGCCCGGGGATACCAACGTGAATCCCAACAGTATGGTCATGCGCTTTACCTATCAGGATTTCACCATGATGTTCACCGGAGATGCCTACACCCAGACGGAAGCCAAGATTATGAGCCTGTACGATGCCAAGGAACTGAAAAGCGACGTGCTGAAGGTGGGGCATCACAGCAGCAATACGTCAAGCTCCATGAATTGGCTGAGAACGGTGAAGCCCATGGTGGCGGTAATCAGCTGCGGCAACGAACCGGGCACCCGGAAATATCCCAACAAAACTGTGCTGAAACGGTTGAAGACCGCCGGCGCAAAGATTTATAATACGTATGACAACGGTGACATTACCATTATCTCCAACGGCAGTGAGTATGCAGTCACCACGGAAAAATAGGGAGGCGTTCTTATGGCAGTTTATACGAAACTGGAAAAAGTCGTGAAGGAAAATCCGGGTACCGGCACCATTATCCGGGAAGTGATCATGGATCCCGCAGCTTTTGGGGGAGCCAACGAGATGTTTGCCCAAATCACCCTGCACCCGGGCTGCGCTGTGCCCCTGCATAAGCACGAGGGCAACAACGAAACCTACTACCTGCTGAAAGGGGAAGGGGAATACACCGATGAGGACAAGAAGGTGGCCGTAAAGGCCGGGGACGTAACCTTCTGCCCGGACGGAGGCACCCATGCCTTGTATAACACCGGCAAGGACGATCTGGTGTTTATTGCCCTGATTGCCAATACGTTAAAGAAATAAAACTTTTGTCTCAAGCAAAGAGAGCTGTGAAAAATACCTTGGCGTTTTTCGCAGCTCTTTTCGTTATCCAGAAAAAATAAATTTGAAAACTTTTTGTGAAATATTGGGGCCGCGGGGAAGAAAAAAGGTTTTCCGTTCTAAATTTGTTGCGATTTCCATCCAATTTCAGGGAAAAAGTCCCAGGAAAAACCCGGGAAAAATGCGGGTTTCTAGGGTTTATGATACACTAGGCACTGTGTAAAGAAAGAGCGGCTTAAAATCGTGCCAAAAGGCCATAAAAAACGAAAAAAATTCTTGACATGGGGTGTCAAGAATGTTACAATACTCGAGTGTCACAGGGGTTACTATGTCTTTCGGAGGTGTGAAATTGTTTCTCGCAGACGTGAAAAACGGCTCGCCCGTTGTTGTTGGTGTGAAGCAGTCCCAGAAAGCCATAGCCAGAGGTCAGGCTGTGGGAGCGCTGATTGCCCTGGATGCGGATGAACATGTAACGGGGCCCATCAAGGCGCTGTGCGAAGCTGCTGGCGTAAGACTGGAAACAGTCTCTACCATGCAGGAGCTTGGCAAGGCCTGCGGCATCCACGTGGGAGCATCCGTAGCCGCTGTACTCAAAACCCGGTAGAATCTTCTGCCCTGCAGAAGGTTTTTATAATCATTAAATCTTATACTCGAGAAAGGAGGTGCCGGAATGCCTACAATCAACCAATTGGTTCGTAAAGGTAGACAAGTAATTACTCAAAAATCAACGGCGCCAGCATTAAAAAATTCACCACAAAAACGTGGTGTCTGCACGAGAGTGTACACCACCACTCCGAAGAAACCTAACTCCGCACTGCGGAAGGTTGCTCGTGTCCGTCTGACCAATGGTATTGAAGTCACTGCCTATATTCCTGGTATTGGCCATAACCTGCAGGAACACAGCGTTGTTCTGATCAGAGGCGGCAGAGTAAAGGATCTTCCCGGTGTTCGTTATCACATCATTCGCGGCGCATTGGATACCGCCGGTGTTGCTGATCGCAACCAGGGCCGTTCCAAATATGGCGCTAAGCGCCCGAAAGCAGCTAAGAAATAATTTTGGCTGGCACGCAGAATGATAAATAACGAAGGAGGAAATACAGATGCCGAGAAAAGGTCCTGTAACTAAAAGAGACGTATTACCGGATCCAGTATATGGTTCCAAACTTTTGACCAGATTCATCAACAAAATTATGCTCGACGGTAAAAAAGGTGTTGCCGAGCGTATCGTATATGACGCTTTTGATTTGATCCACTCCAAGACGGGTAAGGACCCCATGGAAGTTTTCGATACTGCCATGAAGAACGTAATGCCTGTTCTGGAAGTTAAAGCACGCCGGGTGGGCGGTGCCAACTACCAGGTTCCTGTTGAAGTAAGAGCCGACCGCAAAACGACTCTGGGAATCCGTTGGCTGGTCAACTATTCCCGTCTGCGCGGAGAAAAAACCATGTATGAACGTGTTGCCGGCGAACTGATGGACGCTGCAAACAACACGGGCGCTTCCGTTAAGAAACGTGAAGACACTCATAAGATGGCTGAAGCAAACAGAGCGTTTGCCCATTATCGTTGGTAAGATTCATTAAGGAGGAGTAATTCGTGGGTAGAGAGTTTCCCTTAGATAAAATCAGAAACATCGGCATCATGGCTCACATCGATGCTGGTAAAACTACTACCACGGAACGTATCCTGTTCTACACCGGCAAGACTCACAAGATCGGTGAAGTTCACGATGGCGCTGCCACCATGGACTGGATGGTTCAGGAACAAGAACGTGGTATTACGATTACTTCCGCAGCTACGACCTGTCATTGGAAAGGCCATTCCATTAACATCATCGACACCCCGGGGCACGTTGACTTCACCGTAGAAGTTGAACGTTCCCTGCGTGTACTGGATGGTTCCGTGGCCGTATTCAGCGCCAAAGGCGGCGTTGAACCCCAATCCGAAACGGTTTGGCGTCAAGCGGAAGAATACAATGTACCCCGTATCGCTTATGTAAATAAGATGGATACCACCGGCGCTGATTTCTTCAATGTTATTCAAATGATGAAAGATCGCCTGGGTGCAAATGCAGTTGCAATTCAAGTACCTATCGGTGCTGAAGATACTTTCGAAGGTCTGATCGACCTGGTAAAGATGCAGGCAATTGTTTACGGAGACAAGCTGGGCAAGGAAGAAGAATTCGAACCCATTCCGGAAGCCTATGTTGAAACCGCCCAGAAGTACCGTCAGGTCCTGCTGGAAGCTGTTGCTGAAAGCGACGATGACCTGATGGAAAAATATCTGGAAGGTGAAGACCTGACGGAAGAAGAAATCAAAGGCGCCATCCGTAAGATGACCTGCCAATGCAAACTGTATCCTGTAACCTGCGGTTCTTCCTACAAGAACAAAGGCGTACAGCCCCTGCTGGATGCCATCGTTGATTACATGCCTTCTCCTCTGGATGTTCCTGCCATCAAAGGCACCAACCCTGAAACGGGCGAAGAAGAAGAAAGACCTTCCAGCGACTCTGAACCGTTCGCTGCTCTGGCCTTCAAGATTGCAACTGACCCGTATGTAGGCCGTCTGGCATTCTTCAGAGTGTACTCCGGTACCCTGACCGCCGGCTCCTATGTATATAACGCCAATAAAGACAAGAGAGAAAGAATCGGCCGTATCCTGCGTATGCACTCCAATCACCGTACGGAAATTGAAGAAGTTTTCGCTGGTGATATTGCAGCAGCTGTAGGCCTGAAGGATACCAGCACCGGCGATACCCTGTGCGATGAAAAAGCACCGATTATCCTGGAATCCATGGTATTCCCTGATCCTGTAATCTCTGTTGCTATTGAACCGAAAACCAAAGCCGACCAAGAAAAGATGGGCGTTGCCCTGGGCAAACTGGCTGAAGAAGATCCGACCTTCCGGATTCGCACGGATGCCGAATCCTCCCAGACCATCATTTCCGGTATGGGCGAATTGCACTTGGATATCATTGTTGACCGTCTGAGAAGAGAATTCAACGTAGACTGCACCGTGGGCAACCCGCAGGTAGCTTACAGAGAAACCATTCGCAAGAGCGTCAAATCCGAAGGTAAGTTCGTTCGTCAGTCCGGTGGTAAAGGTCAGTATGGTCATTGCTGGCTGGAACTGACTCCGCTGCAACCGGGCGAAGGCTTCAAGTTCGAAAACAAGATCGTGGGCGGCGCTATTCCTAAAGAATACATTGCTCCTGTTGAAGCAGGTGTTAAGGAAGCTATGGAAAACGGCGTTGTTGCTGGTTACCCGATGGTTGATATCGGCGTTACCGTATACGACGGTTCCTACCACGAAGTCGACTCCTCTGAAATGGCATTTAAGATTGCCGGTTCTATGGGCTTCAAGTCCGGTGCACAGAAAGCAAACCCTGTTCTGCTGGAACCGTACATGAAAGTCGAAGTTGTCATCCCTGAAGAATACATGGGTGATGTAATCGGCGACTTGAACTCCCGTCGTGGCCGTATCGAAGGCATGGAAGCCAGAAGCGGTGCCCAAGTTATCACTGCTTTCGTTCCTCTGTCCGAAATGTTCGGTTACGCAACGGACCTGCGTTCCAAGACTCAGGGCCGCGGCAACTATTCCATGGAAGTAGATCACTACGAAGAAGTTCCTAAGAATATTGCTGAAGCAATTACTGCTAAAAACAAAGGAAACGCACAGGACTAAGACCTGTGATCAATTAGGAGGAAATAACAATGGCTAAAGAGAAATTCAATAGAACCAAACCCCATGTTAACATTGGTACCATCGGTCACGTCGATCACGGCAAGACCACTCTGACTGCTGCTATCACCAAAGTTCTGGCTGAACGCGGCGGCGCTCAGTTCATGGACTACAACATGATCGATAAGGCTCCTGAAGAAAGAGAACGTGGTATCACTATCAACACTGCCCACGTTGAATACGAAACCGAAAAAAGACACTATGCACACGTTGACTGCCCGGGGCATGCTGACTATGTAAAGAACATGATCACTGGTGCTGCTCAGATGGACGGCGCAATCCTGGTTGTATCCGCTGCTGATGGTCCTATGCCTCAGACTCGTGAACACATCCTGCTTGCCCGCCAGGTTGGCGTTCCTGCTATCGTTGTGTTCCTGAACAAATCCGACCAAGTTGACGATCCTGAACTGATCGAACTGGTTGAAATGGAAGTTCGCGAACTGCTGAGCCAATACGGCTATCCTGGAGATGAAGTGCCCATCGTTGTTGGTTCCGCACTGAAAGCTCTGGAAGGCGACAAAGAACAAGAAGCAAACATCATGAAATTGATGGATGCTGTTGACGAATACATTCCGACTCCTGTCCATGACCTGGCTAAACCGTTCCTGATGCCCGTTGAAGACGTATTCACCATCACCGGCCGCGGCACCGTAGCTACTGGCCGTGTAGAACGTGGCGTAATCAAAGTTGGCGACACGGTTGAAATCGTTGGTCTGAGCGAAGAAAAGAAACAATCCGTTGCTACTGGTCTGGAAATGTTCCGTAAGACCATGGATCAGGCTGAAGCCGGCGACAACATCGGCTGCCTGCTGCGCGGTATTGACAGAAGCGAAATCGAAAGAGGTCAGGTTCTGGCTAAACCCGGTTCCATTCATCCTCATACCAAATTCAAAGGCCAAGTATACGTACTGACCAAAGAAGAAGGCGGCCGTCATACTCCGTTCTTCAACGGCTATCGTCCTCAGTTCTACTTCAGAACTACCGACGTTACTGGTGTGGCTCACCTGCCTGAAGGTACCGAAATGGTTATGCCTGGCGACAACGTTGTAATGGACGTTGAACTGATCACCCCGATCGCTATCGAACAAGGTCTGCGTTTCGCTATCCGCGAAGGCGGCCATACGGTAGGCGCTGGCGTTGTTACCGAAATCGAAGGTTAAGAAATATTTGCCAGAATGGCATCAAAATTGAGGCCGGTCCCTTATCGGCCTCAATTTTTTGTTGACATTCGGCCTTTTGTATGATAGTCTTTATAAGCGGCTTTTAGGATTTTTTTGACTTGAGTCTAGTGTAAAGTAAGCGAGGTGTTAAGGAATGGCAGCTGGAAACCGTGTAGGTATTACCCTGGCTTGCACTGAGTGCAAACAGCGTAACTATCAAACTACGAAGAATAAGAAAAACGATACTGAACGGATCGAAATCAACAAGTATTGCAAATTCTGCAAGAAGCATACGTTGCATAAAGAAACGAAATAAGGTGGAGAGATAATATGGCAGCATCTCAATTCACCCCGGATATCAAAAGCTCGTCAGGAGTGACGGGATTCCTCCGGGAAGTGAAGGTCGAAATGAAAAAAGTAGCCTGGCCGAACAAGCGGGAACTCATGGGCTATACCGTAACGGTAATCATGTCCAGCCTGTTTTCTGCATTGCTGATCTGGGCGATCGATGCTATTTTATCCGTACTGTTTCGTTTAGTGATGGGAGTGCAGTAAGCATGGAAGGTCAAAAGCACTGGTATGTCATTCATACTTATTCCGGTTACGAGAATAAGGTAAAGATGAATTTGGAAAGCAAAATCCATTCTTTGGGCATGGAGGAGCAGATCTTTCAGGTGCTGGTTCCTATGCAGAATGAAGTGGATGCTAAGGATGACAAGCAGAAGATCATGGCCCGCAAGGTATTTCCCGGCTATGTGCTGATTGAAATGATTGTGGACGATCGGACTTGGTATGCTGTGCGCAACACCCCTGGTGTAACTGGCTTCGTTGGCACCGGCACGAAACCCATTCCCTTATCCGACCGCGAAGTAGAACGCATCCTCGGAGCTCAACCCAAAGAGGAAGGCGGCAAGGCTGAAGAAGCTCCCGTCATCCGTATGGAGTGCCCTGTAGGTTTGAATGATACCGTCCGCATTAAGGCCCCTGGCTTTACCGATATGGTAGGGACGGTAGCGGAGATCAACGACGAACAGCAGAAGGTCAAAGTCATGATTGAAATGTTTGGTCGGGAAACTCCGATTGAAGTTAAATTCACCCAAGTGGAAGCTATTGATTAAGTAAGGAGGTGTGACATATGCCAAAGAAAGTTATTAAAATGGTTAAATTGCAGGTTCCTGCTGGTAAGGCAACTCCGGCACCTCCCGTAGGCCCGGCCCTCGGCCAAGCTGGTATCAACATTATGGCCTTCGTTAAAGACTTTAACGAACGTACTGCAAAACAAGCTGGTCTGATCATTCCTGTTGAGATCACTGTTTTTGAAGACCGTTCCTTTACTTTCATTACGAAGACCCCTCCCGCTGCAGTTCTGCTGAAAAAGGCCGCTGGTATTGAAAAAGCATCCGGCGAACCCAACAAGAACAAAGTAGCCGTTGTAAAACGGGACAAAATCCGGGAAATCGCAGAAACCAAAATGAAAGACCTAAACGCTGGCTCTGTTGAAGCTGCTATGCGCATGGTTGAAGGTACTGCCCGCAGCATGGGTATTACTGTAGAAGACTAAGCTCTTCAATTTACGTGGGAGGCAAAAGCCGTTTGACCACCAGGAGGAAAGTACATGAAAAAGTTTGGCAAGAAATATTCTGATGCCGCAAAGCTCATCGAAGCTGGCAAAGCATATTCCCCCAAGGAAGCAGTTGATCTGGTTAAACAGACTTCTGTAACCAAATTCGACAGCACCGTTGAGGTTTCCGTCCGTCTGGGCGTAGATCCCAAGTATGCTGACCAACAAGTGCGCGGCGCTCTGGTTCTGCCCCATGGTACTGGTAAATCCAAGACCGTGCTGGTATTCGCTAGAGGTGCTAAAGCACAAGAAGCTGAAGCTGCTGGCGCTGATTTCGTCGGCTCTGATGAACTGGTAGAAAAAATCAAAGGCGGCTGGACTGATTTCGACGTCTGCGTTGCTACCCCTGATATGATGGGTACCGTAGGCCGTTTGGGTAAGATTTTGGGCCCCAAGGGCTTGATGCCTAACCCGAAAGTCGGCACTGTTACCATGGATGTAACCCGTGCTGTCAACGAAATCAAAGCTGGTAAAATTGAGTACCGTACCGACAAAGCCGGTAACGTACAAGCTGCTATCGGTAAGGCTTCCTTCGATGCTGAAAAGCTGTTGGAAAACTACCTGACCTTAGTAACCACCCTGATCCGGGTAAAACCCTCCGGTGCCAAAGGACAATACATTAAGAGTGTAACCCTGTCCACCACCATGGGCCCTGGCGTACACGTGGATGTACTGAAGGCTGACAGCAACAAATAATCACATAGAAAATGACCATCGGACCAGAGACAGCAGGTGCTAACGCATAACGATCCTTATCCCCTGCCTAGGTCGGAGTGTTGATAAACATGACCTCCGGCTGACCCGCCGAGAGGTCTTTTCATTGATTATAACTTTTTACGCAAGGAGGTGTATATTGATGCATGATATTAGACCTGAGAAAGCTAGTAAAGTTGCAGAACTGAAAGAATTACTGGCTGGTTCTAAAGGTGTGGTTCTGGTTGACTACTGCGGCCTGTCCGTAGCTGAAGATACCGAACTGAGAAGCAAAATGCGTGAAGCCGGTATTAAATACATGGTTGCCAAGAATACGTTTGTACGTATTGCTGCGCAGGAAGCTGGTATTGAAGGCCTGGATGCTTATCTGGAACACAATACCGCTCTGGCCTTCGCCCCTGAAGACCCTGTTGCTCCTGCTAAAATCCTCAACGATTTCAGCAAGGATCATAAAGCTCTGGAACTGAAAGCCGGCATTTTGGACGGCGCCGTAATCGGCGTTGACGAAGTAAAGGCTCTGGCAGAACTGCCGTCCAGAGAAGAACTGCTGGCCAAACTGGTTGGCAGCATGCAGGCCCCTCTGTCCGGCCTGGTCAACGTTCTCCAAGGCACGATCCGCAATGCCGTATATGTCCTGGAGGCCGTACGTCAAAAGAAAGAGCAGGAAACTGCTTAATTCACTTGCAGGCTGAATCCGCAGCCTGACAACCATTTCATTTAAAAATTTTGGAGGTATTTACAATGGATAAAGATCAAATTCTGCAAGCCATCGAAAGCATGACTGTTCTGGAACTGGCTGACCTGGTAAAAGCTATGGAAGAAAAATTCGGCGTGAGCGCTGCTGCTCCCGTTGCTGTTGCTGCTGCTCCTGCTGCTGGCGCTGCTGCTGCTGAAAAGACCGAATTCAACGTTGTACTGACCGATGTTGGTGCTAGCAAGATCAACGTTATCAAAGTTGTTCGCGAACTGACCGGCCTGGGCCTGAAGGAAGCTAAAGCTGCTGTTGATGCTGCTCCTAACACCCTGAAAGAAAACGTTTCCAAAGCTGATGCTGAAGCCATGAAAGCTAAACTGGAAGAAGCTGGCGCTAAAGTAGAACTGAAATAATTTCTGCTCTTTGAAGAAGGATTGTCACCTCGGTGATGGTCCTTCTTTTTTTGTTTGGTTTGAGGGCAACATGTATAACTAAAAAGAATAGCAATTCCACAAATAAATGTGTATTTTTCCTTTACAGTACCTTGACAAAATCCCCCTTGCATAGTAGGATATATGCATACGCGAAAAGCAATGACCGGAATAAGTAAGTTTGGGCTAGCCCCACAGAGAGTCCTGCAAGGGTGAGAGCAGGGCGGTGCAAAACCAGGCCGAATGCCTCCGGGAGCTGAAAGGCCGAAAGTTCCAGTAGGCCTTTACGGGGTGGCAGCCGTTATACTGCGCTTGAGGCTGACCTTTGGGCCGGCAAAACAGAGTGGAACCACGGACCACCGTCTCTGCAGACGGGGGTTCTTTTTTTATACCCTGACGGGTTTGGTTCCTTCTGAATTTATCTTTTCAGGAGGTGCAGGAATTGAAAAAATGGCATTTGCTTCCCTGCTGCGGGGGAACCCGCTGCTGTAGACAGCAGGACATGCGGTCCTGCCTCCAGAAACTATTTGCTGCTGCAGAGGTGTCGGTACAATGATTGAATTCCAAGATGTCAGTAAGACATTCCACTTAAAAAATGTTGAAGTACAGGCTCTTTCCCATGTGAACCTTACGGTAGAGAAGGGGGATATTTTTGGCGTCATCGGTTTCAGCGGCGCTGGAAAATCTACTTTGCTCCGGATGGTCAACGCTTTGGAAACTCCCACGGAGGGTCATGTGGTGATCAACGGGCAGACCATTGATACCCTGAACCACCAGGACCTGCGTCTGGTGCGGAAGAATGTAGGGATGATTTTCCAGCAGTTCAACCTGCTGGGTTCCAAAACGGTGTACGAGAATGTGGCCATTCCCCTGCGGCTCAATAAGATTGAGAATGCTGCGGTGGACCAAATCGTCAAAACCCTGCTGAAATTTGTCAGCCTGGACGACAAGGCTCATGCTTATCCCGGGCAGCTGTCAGGCGGTCAGAAACAGCGGGTGGGCATTGCCCGGGCTCTGGCTACCAATCCGTCCATTCTGTTGTGCGATGAGGCCACCAGTGCCTTGGACCCGGAAACCACGGACCAGATTTTGGACCTGCTGCGAAAAATCAATAAGGAGCTGAAAATCACCATCTTGTTTGTGACCCACCAGATTCAGGTGATTCAGCAGCTGTGCAACAAGGTGGCGGTTATGGAACTGGGCAAGGTGGTGGAAAGCGGTTCCGTCCTGGACGTATTCAGCGATCCCCAGCAGCCCATGACCAAGAAGTTCGTTCGGACGGTTATTCCGGATACCATTCCCAAGAGCATTCAGGAAAAATTAAAGAAGGAAACCCGGCCCTACAAGCTGCTGAAACTGCGGTTTTTGGGAGACCAGGCTTCGGAAGGCACCATTTGGGAACTGAACCAGAAGTTCGGCTTGCAGACGGATATCGTGTTTGCCAATGTTTGTGAATTGCAGCAGACAGCCCTGGGACTATTTACCCTACAGGTGATTGATGAAGGGGATAAGCTCCAGAAGGCGGAAGCATATCTGACCCAGCAGGGGATTTTGTGGAAGGAGGTGTCCCTGTCATGATTGAACAATTGGGCGTACCGGCTTCCCGCTTGATCCTGGCGGCGGAGCAGACCTTGTACATGGTGTTTATTTCCCTGTTTATCGGCACCGTGATAGCCATGATTTTGGCAGTGACACTGGTGCTTACCAATCCCAACGGGATTCTCCATAACCGGGTGATTTCCGGGGTTTTGAATACCATTATCAATGTGATTCGGAGTATTCCTTTCATCATCCTGATGGTGTTCATTATGCCCCTTACCAAAGCCCTTATAGGGACCCGGATTGGGACCACGGCGGCCCTGGTGCCCCTGGTGATTTTCATCGCCCCCTATCTTACCCGGCTGTTTGAAAACTCCATTTTGGAGGTGGACCGGGGGATTGTGGAAGCAGCCCAGGCCATGGGAGCCAGCTATTTTGAGATTGTCTGGTACTTCCTATTGCCGGAAGCCAAGGGATCCCTGATCTTGTCGGTGACCACCGGCACCATCGGACTTATTGGTGCCACGGCCATGGCCGGTGCCATTGGGGCTGGCGGCGTAGGCGACCTGGCCTTGACCTACGGCTACGAAAGAATGAATACCCCGCTGATGCTGTTTACAGTGGTGGTCCTGATTATTTTTGTGCAGATTATCCAAACCATCGGCAATCATTTTGCCTATAAAACAAGAAATCATTAAAAGGGAATATGGAGGCGTTATCATGAAAAACTGGAAAAAGTGGCTGGTTGTGGCCTTGGCGGCAATTATGAGCACGGCGGTGCTGGCAGGCTGCGGAGACAGCAGCAAAGATACGGGCAGCAAGAAGGAACTCACCTACAGCAAATCCCAGGGACCCTATTCTGACCTGTTCGAAAAGGGCGTAAAACCCATTTTGGAAAAGAAGGGGTATAAGATTACCGGTAAGGATATGTCCGACCTGCTCCAGGCCGATATTGCCCTGAATGAAGGGGAAGTGGACTTTAACGTAGAGCAGCATATAGCCTATATGGATAACTTCAATAAGAAGCAGGGCGGCCATTTGGCAGCCATCACTCCTATTCCCACTGTTCCGGCTGGCATCTACGCCGGTTCTAAGACCAAGCTGGACCAAGTAGCCGACGGGGATACCATTGCGGTTCCCAACGATGCTTCCAATACGGCAAGAGCCTATGCGCTGCTGCAAAAAGCTGGGTGGATTAAACTGGATCCCAAAAAGGACCTGTCCACGGTAACCATGCAGAATATTGTGGAGAATCCCCACAATCTGAAATTCGTGGAAATGAAGTCCCTGAATATCCCGGCTGTACGGGGTGATTTCGACTACATCGTCATTACCGGTTCCATTGTGTACAACGCCAAGATTGACCCCTCCACGGCGCTTATGAAGGAAGATATCCTGCCCCATCTGCTACTGCAGCTGGTGGTAGCCGACAAGAACAAGAATGCCCAATGGGTAAAGGACATTGCGGATGCCTACCATTCCGAAGCCTTCAAGGAATACCTGAAGAAGAACAACAACGGCCTGTGGTATGATCCCGATACGAAAAAATAACCCATATGGAAAGACCCTGACGCTGCGGCTGCAGGGTCTTCTTTCTGAAAAGGAGTAAGCTATGAACGTAGAAGAACAAGTACAGCAGCTTCAGCAGGAACTGGTTACCCTGCGCCGGGATTTTCATACCCATCCGGAACAGTCCTGGCAGGAATTTGGCACCCAGGAAAAAATCCTGAACTACTTGGAAAAGCTGGGCATTCCTGCAGTAAAGGCGGCCAAAACCGGCGTTATTGGCACCATCAAAGGGAAAAAAGCTTCGGACAAGATTCTGGGCATCCGGGCAGATATTGATGCCCTGCCCATTACAGAACTGAACGAAACGTCCTACAAATCCCAAAACCCCGGCACCATGCACGCCTGCGGCCATGATACCCACATTACCATTCTTTTGGGTACGGCCAAAATTTTGGCCGGTCTGAAGGATGAATTGCCGGTTACCGTCCGGCTGATTTTCCAGCCGGCAGAAGAATACATTGCGGACAGCGGGGCGGCCCATATGAAAAATGAACCATTGGTCAAGGAATGTGACCGGATTATCGCCCTGCATATCTGGGGACTGATTCCTGTAGGGTATGCCTCCCTGCGGGTGGGACCGGTGATGAGTGCAGCGGATACCTTTGACATTTACGTAGAAGGGAAGGGGGGCCATGGGGCCCAGCCCCACCAGGCCATCGATCCCATTGTGGCGGCCTCGGAATTTGTGACCACCCTGCAAACCGTGGTCAGCCGGGAAATCAGTGCCTTAGAGCCGGCTGTACTCAGTGTTACTTCCTTTCAGGCGGGGACCACTTCCAATGTGATTCCGGCGGAGGCTCATCTACAGGGGACTGCCAGGACCTTTAATCCCCAGCTGCGGCAGGAATACCCGGGAATCCTGGAGCGGGTGGCCAGAGGCGTAGGCGAAGCCTCCCGGACCCAAATCCGGGTGGACTACCACTTTGGCACGCCGCCCATGATCAACGACAAGGCCTGTGTGGAAACGGGGCTGAAGGCCTGCCAAAAGGTTTTTGATCCGGCAAAGATTGTAGAATGGGACCTGCAAATGGGGGGCGAAGATTTCGCCAAGTATGAGGCACCCAAGTGCATCTTGCTGCTGGGGGGCGGCGTGCCCGACGAGAAGGAACGTCATGCCCAGCACAATCCCTACTTTGATGTAGATGAACGGGCTTTGGGCCTGGGGGTTCAGTACTTTGTGCAATATGTGCTGTGTTATGGCGCAGAAACCCAAAACAGTAAATAGAATCCCTTTTGTTTACAATTGTAGTAAAATCACGTAAAATATGAGTCAGAGCATCGGGCTCTGACTCATATTGTTTTTAGAAAGGATTACTCCATGCAGGCATATTTGGTTTTACTGGGTGTCCTGCTGCTGGGCTATTTTTCCCATAACAGCACGGTCACGTATTCTTCGGCTTTTCTTTTGGTGCTGAAACTGGTGCTGCCCCACGACAAACTGCTGTATTTCGGGGCGCATGGACTGAATTGGGGGGTTATCCTCCTGACGGCTGCCATGCTGGTGCCTCTGGCTACCGGTGCCATCGGCTACCACGAAATTGTGGACGTGGTTCGCTCCCCGGAAGGTATCGCTGCCATTGTTACCGGGATTATCGTAGCCCTTTTGGGCAAATGGGGTGTTGAAGTTATGACCCGGGATCCCCAGATGGTGGTTTCCATTCTGGTGGGGACCATTTTGGGGGTGATTTTCCTGAAGGGGGTACCTGTGGGCCCCATGATTGCCAGCGGGATTCTCTATGTATTTATGAAAGGGTTCCACGCCCTGTTCCATTAAGAAAGCAAAAAAGGATGTGCCGGGGCATATCCTTTTTTGCTTTCTTAATGGGGGATTTTATACCAGGGCAGCGCCTAGGGTTTTGCATTCACCAAGACCGGCATCATCGGGGGCCCCGTTGATGATCAGGGGGTCAGCCGCCAGCACGGCACCGGCCTTTACGCAGTCTTCCTTCCAGTAGTCCATCCACTCACCCGTGCCCCAGCCGTAGGAGCCGAACAGCACCAGTTTCTTGCCGGACAGGGCCGGTTTTACGTCGTCAAACATGGGCTGGAATTCGGATTCTTCCAGAACTTCTGCCCCCATGGCCGGACAGCCAAAGGCAATGGCATCAAAACCAGGAACCTGGGCAGCAGAGAATTCCGCAGCCGTAAAGACGGTTACTTCTGCGCCTTTTTCTTTGGCGCCCTCTGCTACAGCTTGGGCCATAGCTTCCGTATTGCCGGTTCCACTCCAAAATACAACAGCGATTTTACTCATAGGGTACATCCTTTCTGCCGGCGGTTCTGCCGGCTGTGGCGATAGTAGAAAAACGGCGGTGCCGTTTTTGACAGAAATCAGGCAACGGCCAGGCGGCTGAGAGGCGTTCCTGCACAGTAGCAGCGCCAATAGACCTGGGTGCATTTTCGGCATTTGGCAAAGTAGCAGGCAGCCTGCTCCCTATTGCCGTAGGCTTTCCAGCAGCCGGAACAAACGCCTTTCTCCCGGGGAGCGGCCATATACGCCTTCACGTCTTCTAAAGGATAGCCAAGCAGCAGGCCAATTTCATGGGGGAAGGAGCCCTTTCTGGACAGGCGCAGGGCCATGGCGTCCAGAATCTCCTCGCAAGAACCCGTATAGCCCTGGCGTTTTAGGAAGGAGCTGTTGGCCGGTTCCTTTAGAATCTGGTGAAGTTCCCACGGACGGAAGCCATAAAAGAGGGCTCCCCGGCTGGCAAGGTGATAGGACAGGATTTGGACCCGGATGCCTTTGGGCTCCAGGGCCTGGGTCACTGCAAATAGTGCGCGGGCAGGGTCTTGGCCGGGGGCAAAGACGTAGCGGAACAGGCTGGCGGGTTTTAGGCCAGCCAAAGTTGGGGCGCATTGCCGTACCAATTCTGTCTCTAAGGAAATTGTCATGGGAAGCCCTCCTTTAGTTAGTATTAACTAATTAAAACAGAAAATAAAAAAGTGAATTCCTGGATAAATTCACTCTAACAGTTAGTTAAAACTAACCAAATGCAGTATAGCAAAAAAATAAATTCCGTGCAAGCTTTTTTTTCAAAAATGGGGGAAAGGGGTTTCGGTTGTAAGAACAGGGGGTTTGTATTATAATTAGTTTATAATTAATTGTGCGAATAATTACCCCTCTGTTTGCGTGGGAGAATGAAGGAGGCATTTCCATGGGTTGGAAAGAAACCGTATTGGTGCTGGCTCTATTGACGGAACCGGCCCTTGGCCTGGCGGCAGGCAAGACAAATGGAAAAACAGCCCCTGCCCCGGAAAAAATGGCGGCCTGGACACAGCTGGCCAAGGGGAGCGGGGTTTATGATAAAACGGTACCTGAGGCGCAGCTGGACGCCCAGCAGCTGGCAGCCTGGTGGAAGGTGTTTCAGGATCCCCAGCTCAACAGGCTCATTGACCTGACGCTGCAAAACAACCGGGATTTAAAGGCCGGGGCTGCCCGGGTGGAAGAAGCCCGGGCCCAGCTGGGCATCAGCAAAGGAGAAAGCCTTCCCTGGCTGAATGCCGGCGGTGCCTATATCCGGGGAGAGGTGCCGGACAATGTGGGCAAGGTGGTAACGGATATGAGTCCCGTACCGGGAATGCTCCATGCGCCCAAGCTGAATAACCAGGCCGCAGGCCTGGGGATTGACGCGTCCTGGGAACTGGATTTCTTTGGCCGGATCAAGGCCGAGAAGCAGGCGGCAGCCCATGGACTGGCCGCCCAGCAGGGGGCCCTGTACAGTACCTGGGTAACCCTCAGTGCGGAAACGGCCTTGAATTATTTTTCCCTGCGGACCCTGCAGCAGGACCTGGTCCTGGTAGAAAAACGGGGACAGCTGCAGCAGCAGAAAGCGGATCTTTTGGATACCAATTTTCAGGCGGGACTGATTAGCGCCTACCCGGGTACGGCTATGCGCACCCAGGCACAGGCGACTTTGGCAGAAGTTCCCAGCCTGCGGCAGGCCATCAGCGAAACCCTGACCCGGCTGACGGTGCTTACGGGCTCAGAGCCAGGGGCTTTGGATGAGCTGGTCCAACCGGCGCCCCTGCCGGAGGTGAATCCGCTGCTGTACCATGCCATTCCCGCCAATTCCCTGCGGCAGCGGCCGGATATTTTTGCGGCGGAACAGCAGGTGGCGGCCCAGGTGGCCAAAACCAAGGAAGCCCGGGCGGCCTTAAAGCCCCGGTTTACGCTGGAAGGTTTCCTGGGGCTGGTGACCCTGGGAGGATCCAACCTGTTTTCTGCAGGTTCCCGGGGCTTTGCCCTGGCGCCTTCTATTACCCTGCCTCTCTTTCACGGGGGGCAATTGCGGCAGAATGTACGGCTGCAGGATGCACGGGTCAAGGAAGTTCAGGCCCAATACGAAAAGACGGTACTCCAGGCAGCCGGAGAAGTTCGGGATGCCATGACCCAGATTGTCCAGGAGAAGGAAAGAAAGGATCAGCTGACCGCAGGCAGGGAAAATGCCCAAAAGGCCCTTTCCCTGGCAGAAAGCCGCTATCAGGCAGGTCTTAGCGATTACCAAGCGGTGCTGGATAATGAGAGCACCCTTTTGGGGCTGGAACGGCAGGAAAATCGCAGCAAAGGCCAGGAACTGGCCAATCTGATCCACCTCTTTAAGGCCTTGGGTGGAGGCTGGGAACCGATGGACCAACAGGCAGCTGCGGCAGCGGGAGGAACAAAACATGATTAAGGAACTTTGGAATACATTGCGGACGGATAAGAAAAAAGCGGCTCTGGCGGCAGGGGTGGTGGTATTGGCCCTTTTGGGCGGCTTTGGGTATGAGCGGTATCAGGACCAGAAGGCGGCCCGCACCCTGACCCTTTACGGCAACGTAGACGTGCGGGAAGTGGCCCTGGCCTTCCGGCAAAGCGACCGGATTGCGGACGTATTGGTGGAAGAGGGGGACAAGGTGACCAAGGACCAGGTGCTGGCCCGGCTGGACACGGACGAACTGAAAATCAAGAAAAGCAAGCTTCAGGCCCAGGTAGCCGCCCAGCAGGCGGTGGTGGACAAGCTCCATAACGGTACCCGGGCAGAAGATCTGGCCGAAGCCAAGTCCAAGGCCGATGAGGCGGCGGCCCAGGCGGAGCAGGCCAAACAGGACCTGGACCGGGCCCAGACGGCCTACCGGAATTCCTTGGGGCTTTCCGTCAGCAAGCAGGATTTGGATGCAGCAAGGACCAAGGCGGATGTAGCGGCGGCCCAGGCCGAGGCAGCGTCCCAGTCCTATGCCAAGGCCCAGGCCGGGCCCCGGGAGGAAGATGTTGCTGCCGGGGAGGCCCAGCTGCGGGCCCTCCAGGAAGAGGTAAACCAGGTGAATTATCTGCTGGGGCAGGCAGAGCTTCGGGCGCCGTCAGACGGCGTTATCCGGTCCCGGCTTTTGGAACCGGGGGATATGGCCTCTCCCCAGAAGCCTGTCTTTAAGCTGTCCCTCAATGAGAAAAAATGGGTGCGGGTCTATGTCAGCGAACAGGACTTGGGCCGCATTTATGAAGGAATGGAAGCCAAGGTCTACACCGACAGCTTCCCCAATGACCCGGTAACGGGCCAGGTAGGGTACATTTCCTCCACTGCGGAGTTTACGCCTAAAACGGTAGAAACCTCGGACCTGCGTACTGCCCTGCTGTACGAGGTTCGGGTCTACGTAACGGATACCCGGAACCGGCTGCGGATGGGTATGCCGGTAACGGTCAAATTGGAAACGGAGACCCGCCATGGCTGATTGGGTGGTCCGGGCCCAGGGGTTGGAGAAATTATTTGACGATAAGCAGGGACGGACCCTGGCCCTGAATCAAGTGGATTTTCAGGCAGCAGCAGGCAAAATGACGGCTCTCATAGGGCCGGATGGGGCGGGGAAAACCACCACCCTGCGGCTGCTGTGCGGACTCTTGTCCCCTACAGGGGGCAAACTGGAAGTGCTGGGGTTAGATGCAGTGCAGCAAGCACCAGAAATTCAAACGAGAATCAATTATATGCCCCAAAAATTTGGCCTCTATGAAGATTTGACGGTCCAGGAAAACCTGGACTTGTATGCAGACCTTTTTGGCGTAGAGGGGGAAAAGCGGCGGCAGCGGTTTGCCAAGCTCCTTTCTATGACGGGACTGGAAGCTTTTACCGGACGGTTGGCCGGGAACTTGTCCGGGGGCATGAAACAGAAGCTGGGTCTTGCCTGCACCCTGGTACGTTCTCCGGAACTGCTGCTTTTGGATGAGCCTACGGTGGGGGTGGACCCCCTGTCCCGGCAGGAACTTTGGGTAATCATCAAACAGCTGGTCCAGGAAGAACACCTCAGTGTTATTGTATGTACGGCCTATATGAACGAGGCCGCCATGTGTGACGATGTGTATGTATTGAACCAGGGAAAAATCCTTTTTCAGGGTACCCCCGAGAGTCTTCAGAACGTAGCCCAGGGCCGGTGTTTTGAAGTGGTGCCGCCCCAGGGACTGCCCTGTCGGGTTATCCAGGGGGCTCTTTTGGACGATCCGGACGTGGTAGATGCCGTGCCCCAAAGCGGTCTGGTCCGGTATATTGCCCTGCGGCCGGAAAAGCTGCCGGCTACCCTTGGCAAGTGGCAACTGGCCGCCCAGCCCGCTGCGCCCCGGCTGGAGGATGGCTTTATGATTCTCCTGCATCGGGACGCCAAGCCGGAGGATAAGCAGTTGGAACTGACGCCCCTGGAGCCGGGAACCTACCAGCCCGTTTCTCCTGAGGTCAGCATCAAGGTGGAAAATCTGGTGAAGAAATTCGGAGATTTTACCGCCGTTTCCCATACTTCCTTCCAGGTGCATCGGGGGGAGGTATTTGGCCTTTTGGGCCCTAACGGCGCAGGGAAAACCACCACCTTCCGGATGCTCTGCGGCCTTTTGCCGGCTACGGAAGGGGTGCTCAGCGTGGCTGGGGAGAACCTGCGGACGGCCAGAACCCAGGCCAGGGCCAAAATAGGCTACGTGGCCCAGAAATTCTCCTTGTACAGCAAGCTGAGCGTCTTGGATAATCTACAGTTTTTCGGAGGAATTTACGGAATACCACCCAAAAAATTAAAGGAGCGCATCAAACTTATCTTGGAAGAATTCCGTTTGGAGGGAATGCAGGACAAAAATGCCGGGGACCTGCCCGGCGGCTATAAGCAGCGCCTTTCCATGGCCTGCGCCCTGCTCCAGGAGCCGGAAATCCTGTTCCTGGATGAGCCCACCAGCGGCATCGATCCCCTGGCCCGGCGGCTGTTCTGGCGGCAGATTACGGATTTGGCCATGAAGGGGACCACCATTATTGTTACCACCCATTTTATGGAAGAAGCGGAGTACTGTGACCGGATCATGATTCAGGACCGGGGCGAAATGCTGATTGTAGGCTCGGCAGAAGAAATCCGGCAGCAGCTCCACAAACCCCGGGGAAATATGGATGAGCTGTTTATCGATATTGTCCACCGGGCACGGGCAGCAAAGGGGGAGGAGAACCATGCAGGACACCATCAATGACCGGCTGCGCCGGATGCGGGCTCTGACCCATAAAGAATTTTTGGAAGTGGGCCGGGACAAGAGCAGTCTGATGATGGGAATTTTGCTGCCCATTATCCTGATTCTGGTCATCGGCTTTGGCATCAGCCTGGACGTAAAGAATGCGCCCATTGCGGTGGTGCTGGAGGATAATGCCCCGGAAGCCCGGCAGATGGTGAATTTTGTGGATGGGTCGGAATATTTTAAGCCGGTGTATATGACGGATATCTACCAGGCTGTCCAGGCTTTTGAAACCCGAAAGGTGGACGCCATTCTCCGGGTCCCTCCGGATTTCAGCCGGCAGCTGCACCAGAACAATGCCCGGCTCCAGCTGATTTTATATGGGGTGGATACCACTACTGCCATGACCCTGCAATCCTATGTGGAGGCAGGAGTCAGCCAGTGGACGGGGGAGTATCTGGCGGCTCAGGGGCTGGGCGGAGTTACCCTGGAAAGCCGGCTGTGGTTCAACGATGCCCATGCCAGTACCTGGGTTTTTGTGCCGGGGCTGATCCTGATGATTGTGACGCTGGTAGGGGTGCTGCTTACCGCCGGGGTAATGGCCCGGGAGTATGAGCGGGGCACCTTTGAATCCCTGTTTGTAACTCCGGTGCGGAAGGGAGAGCTGATTGTAGCCAAAATTATTCCGTATTTCTGCATTGCCATGCTGGGGGTATTGATCTGTCTGGTATTGTCCCGGTATTTATTCCAGGTGCCCCTGGTGGGCTCCCTGGCCCTGATTCTTTTGGTAACCATCTTGTATCTGTTGGCTGCCCTGGGGGCGGGAATCCTGATTTCCGTAGTGACCAAGGGGCAGTTCATGGCTACCCAGGTGGCCATGTTGGTAAGCTTTCTGCCCAGCATTATGGTGTCGGGCTTTCTGTTTGACCTGCGCAGCACTCCCCTGGTGGTACAGCTGTCCGGGGAAATCCTGCCCTTCAGCCATTACCTGACGGTATTGAAAACCCTGTTTTTGGCCGGAAATATCTGGCCGGTAATCTGGAAGCAGGGGGCCATCTTGGTGTTTTTTGCCATTCTGTTTACGGAACTGGCCTTCCATATCATCCGAAAGAAGGTGGAATGATGACGGGCTGGAAACTTTTCTGGTATCAGGTAAAGTGCATCTGCCGCAAGGAATTTCTGGCCATTATGAAGGACAAAGCCTTCCGGCGGATTTTGGTGATTCCGGTGATTTTTACGGGAATCCTTTTTGGCTACGCCGCCACCTTCAATGTAACCTATATTTCCTACGGGGTATTGGACCAGAGCCATTCGGAAGCCTCTGCCTCCCTTTTGGCAAGGCTGGACGGCACGGGCTTTTTCCACCGGGCAGCCACCCTCCAAAACGCTTCCCAGATTGCGGCTATTATGGATACGGAACAGGCCATGATGGTGCTGGCTATTCCCCAAGATTTTACCCAAAGGCTGGAGCGGGGAGAGAAGGCCAGGCTCCAGCTGATTACCGACGGCCGCAATACCATGACGGCCAGCCTGGCGTCCGCTTATACGGGCCGGGTGGTGGCCAGCTGGGCCAGCGCCCGGACGGGGCAGCCCCTGCCGGTTACCCTGGAACCCAGAACCTGGTTTAACCCCAACCAGTCCACCCGCTGGTACTTTGCACCGGGCATTATGGGGCTCATGAGCTTTGCCCAGGTTATTTTATTGTCCGGTATGTCCGTAGCCCGGGAACGGGAGGAGGGAACCTTTGAGCAGCTGCTGGTTACCCCGGCATCGCCTTTGGTACTGCTGATTGGCAAGGCATTTCCTCCTGTGGTGGTGGGTCTGATGCAGGCCACCATTCTGCTGCTGATTGACCTGTTTTGGTTCCGGGTGCCTTTTGCCGGCTCTTATCCTACCTTGTACCTGGTTCTGCTGGTGTATTTTCTCAGTTCCACCGGGATTGGCCTTAGTATTTCCTCGGTCTGCTCCAGTATGCAGCAGGTCCAGGTCTATACCTATGTGTACCTGATTCCCAATGCCTTACTGTCCGGGGTAGCTACTCCGGTGCGGAATATGCCCCAATTTCTCCAGCTGCTGACCTACGTGGATCCCCTGCGTTTTGCCCTGGATGCCATGCGGCGGATCTATTTTGAGGGGGCGGGGCTTTCCACTATTGCTTTTGATTTTGTGCCCATGGTGATTGTGGCCATTCTGACTTTGGCTTTGGCGGCCCACCTGTTTCGGGAGAATCTTAGCTAGGGTACCTGGGCGGAGTATGGTATAATCAAAAAGACAATGCCAAATGGAGGTGCAGCATGAACGAAGTATTGCGGAAACTGGTCAACGATTATATTGACCATAATATGGCGGATTATATCCAGTTGTTATACGATGTAACGTCCCTGCCGTCTCCCACCGGGGAGGAAGGGAAAAAAGCCCAATGGATTCTGGAACAGCTGAAAGCCCTGGGGGCAGAAGGTTCCTACATTGACGAAGCAGGAAATGTGGTGTATCCCTGCCATATTGACGGGGCAGAGAAGTTTCCCCTGTATACGGCCCACATGGATACGGTGTTCGCAGGGGTTACCCACATTGTGCCGGAAATCGCCGGCCATGTGATGAAGGCCCCTTCCTGCGGGGATAACAGCTCCGACGTGGCTGCCCTGCTGTTTCTCATCAAAATGATGCATACCATGAAGCTCCACACCCCGGCCATTTTTGCTTTTAATACTGGGGAAGAGGGACTGGGCAACCTGAAGGGCAGCCGCTATCTGACGGATACCTGGGGGGATCGGCTCACCTATTTCCTGGCAGTGGATGGGTTTAATGACCGGTTCGTCAACCTGGCGGTAGGATCCCGGCGTTATGCGGTTCATGTGGTGACCCCCGGAGGGCACAGCTTCGGGGCGTTTGGCAATGCCAACGCCATTGCAGAGGCGTCCGCCATCATCCAGGAATTTTACCAGCTGACGGTACCCAAGGACCCCAAGACCACCTACAATGTGGGCACCATTCAGGGCGGAACCACGGTAAATTCCATTGCAGAAGAAGTGGAATTCACGGTGGATATGCGTTCGGTTTCCCATACGGAACTGTTGAAGCTGGATGCGGCCTTCCAGGCCATCCTGGACCAGCATAGACGGGAAGACGTGCAGATTGAAACCCTGCTTTTGGGAGAACGGCCCTGCAGCGAGGGCGCTTTGGAGAACGAGATTTATGACCGGATTCAGGCTATTCGGAAGCGGGAGGGGCTGTCCACCCATTTTGACTGCGGCAGTACCGATGCCAACATTCCCCTGAGCCGGCACATTCCGGCCATGGCTTTTGGCATCAGCAAGGGTACTGGCCTCCATACGGTCCATGAGGAACTGGATATGACCAGCCTGGCGCCGGGTCTGAAGCAGCTGGCTGCCTTTATCTGGAAGCTGTAAGGCCGGAAAGCAGCTTAGAAAGCGTAATACTCAAAAATAAAGAAATTTATAAAACCACTCCATAGAAAAATGGGGTGGTTTTGTTTCAATGTTACAATTTCCTTTAGCATAAAAAGTTTTTTAGAATTTTTGTTGACAGCCCTGGACTCAGGGTGGTATCCTAAGGGCACAATTTCAAATGACTACTGAAACCATTGAAGTGGAGATAACGTCAGAGGATGTGCTTACAGAGAGTCCGGGGTGCTGGAAACCGGATAGCGGCAGACTGGCAAATGGACCACTGAGGGCGCGATGAAATCGAAAGAAAGTATCCCGCGACGCAGCACCTGCGTTATTGGTGAGGAATGTGTTGGCATTCTGCTGAGCGTACAATGTGAAAGCATTGTAATACGGGGTGGTACCGCAGGTTATAACACCTGTCCTTGTAGAAGGACAGGTGTTTTTTGTTACTTTACTTTGCGGCTTCACGGATATCCAGGCGGATTGACCAACGGGATATCCGTTTTTTCATGTGAGGAGGAGCATTATGAAACAACAAACTTTGGAAGAATTACAACATAGCGCAAAAAATTATCCGGCGGTGCCGGTGGTACGGGAAATCCTGGCAGATACCCTGACCCCTATTGGGCTGGTGAGCCTGCTGCGCAGGGACCGGAATCGGTACTTTCTGTTGGAGAGTCTGGAGAAGGAGGACCCTTCCGGCCGGTATTCCTTCATTGGCTGTGATCCCCGGCTGCGGCTGACTGCCAAGGCTGGAAAAGCCCAGCTGGAAGGGGAGAACGGGCAGGTGGAAACCCTTGCGGAGGATCCCCTGACGGCACTCCGCCGGCTGCTGAAGGAATACGCCATTCCTTCCCTGCCGGACCTGCCGCCCTTTACCGGAGGCCTGGTGGGATACTTCTCCTATGATTTTATCCAGTACTGTGAACCCAGTCTGCATTTCGATCCGAAAAAGGCCACACCCTTCCCAGATTTTGACCTGATGCTTTTTGACAAAATCATCGCCTTTGATAGTTTCAAACAAAAACTGTACTTAGCAGTAACCATTAAAACTGACCACCTGGCAGATAATTACCAGAAAGCACAGGTAGAATTGGACAAGCTGGAAGCCTTGACCCGGCAGCCGGTGGTACCGCCCCAGCTTGAGAAAGCGGTGCTGGGACCCATTACCAGCAACCAAAGCAAGGAAACCTACCGGCGCAATGTGGAAACCATCAAGGAACATATCCGCTGCGGCGATATTTTCCAGGCGGTATACTCCCAGCGGTTTTCCGCAGACTACGACCAGGATCTGTTTTCTATGTACCGGATTCTCCGGACCACCAATCCTTCCCAGTACATGGTGCTGCTCAGCACCGGGGAAGTGGAACTGGCGGGTTCTTCTCCGGAAACCCTGATTCAGGTCAAGGGCCGGACCATTACCTCCATGCCCATTGCCGGGACCCGGAAAAGGGGCCGTACGGAGGCTGAGGACAAGGCCCTGGAGCAGGACCTGCTTCAGGATCCCAAAGAGCTCAGCGAGCACAATATGCTGGTGGACCTGGCCCGGAATGATGTGGGCAAAACGGCGGAATTCGGTTCTGTCCAGGTGTCGGATTACCTGCTGGTGAAGAAGTTCTCCCATGTGATGCACCTTACCAGCAAGGTAACGGGAACCCTCCGGGCGGACAAGGATTGCGTGGACACCCTGTGTGCTGCCTTTCCGGCAGGTACCCTGTCCGGAGCGCCCAAGGTCAGGGCCTGTGAAATCATCGATGCATTGGAACCGGAGCGGCGGGGCCCCTACGGAGGCGGCATGGGGTACCTGGACTTTGCCGGGAACATGGATATCTGCATTACCATTCGCACAGCCCTGAAATACGGCGGCCGGGTGTACTTCCAAGCCGGCGGCGGTATTGTGGCGGATTCCCAGGTGGAAAATGAATTTGCCGAAACGGTGAACAAGTCGGCGGCCATTCGGGCAGCCCTGGAAGCAGCAGCGGAGGAATAAATCATGATTTTACTGATTGACAATTACGATAGTTTTACCTATAACCTGTACCAATTGGTGGGAACCTTGCAGCCGGACGTAAAAGTGGTGCGCAACGATGCCCTGACTGTGGCGGATATCCGCCAAATGGCCCCCACCCACCTGATTTTGTCCCCGGGTCCGGGGCGGCCGGAGGATGCCGGTATCTGCGAAGAGGCGCTGCGGGAGCTGAAAGGGGAACTGCCCATCCTGGGGGTCTGCCTGGGGCACCAAGCCTTGGGAGAAGTCTTCGGCGGCCGGGTGATTCGGGCACCCCAGCTGGTCCACGGCAAGCAGAGCCAGGTACACATTGCCAATGGTTCCGCCCTGTTCCAGGGGCTGGCACCTATTATTCCGGCAGCCCGGTACCATTCGCTCCTAGTGGAAAAAGCCACCCTGCCGGACGAACTCCTGGTAATTGCGGAAACGGACCAGGGAGAAATCATGGGGCTGAAGCATCGGGATTACAATTTGTATGGTTTGCAGTTCCATCCGGAATCCATTCTGACCCCGGACGGCAAGCAGATCATCCAGAATTTCTTACAGATTGAAGGAGGGAAATGACATGCTGGAAATACAGAATGCCCTGCTGAAAGCAGCAGATGGCTATGATTTGAGCCTTGAGGAGACCCGGGGCGTTATGGATACCATTATGAGCGGCCAGGCTACGGATGCCCAAATTGCCAGCTTCATTACCGCCATGCGGATGAAGGGGGAAACGGTGGAGGAAATTACCGCCTGTGCCCTGGTGCTTCGGGATAAATGCCAACGGCTGGAGCCCCAACAGGATGTGCTGGATATTGTTGGGACCGGCGGCGACCGGGCCAATACCTTCAACATCTCCACCACCAGCGCCTTTGTGATTGCCTCTGCCGGGGTGCCCGTAGCCAAGCATGGGAACCGCAGTGTGTCCAGCAAATGCGGTGCCGCAGATTGCCTGGAAGCCCTGGGCGCCCGGTTGGACGTGCCCCGACAGCGGAGCGAAGCAATTTTGCAGGAGCTGGGCTTCTGCTTCCTGTTTGCGCCCCTGTACCATTCTTCCATGAAATACGCCGGCCCGGTGCGCAAGCAGCTGGGGCTGCGGACCCTGTTCAACATCATTGGGCCCTTGACCAACCCGGCTGGTGCTACCATGCAGCTGCTGGGCGTTTACGACGAAAACCTGGTGGAACCTATGGCCAAGGTGCTGGCCAATCTGGGAGTGAAACGAGCCATGGTGGTCCATGGTCATGACGGCCTGGACGAGGCCACCCTGACTACTTCCTCCACCCTTTGTGAGCTCATTGACGGCCGCATGAACAGCTTCTTTCTGGATCCGGCCCAGTTGGGATTGAAACGCTGCCAAAAGGAAGACCTGGTGGGCGGCAGCCCAGCAGAAAATGCCCAGCTGACCCTGGATATTTTAAGCGGCCGGGACCGGGGTCCAAAACGGGATGCGGTGCTGTTAAACTCCGCCCTGTGCATTTACCTGGGCAAAGGGCAAAAGGTGCTCCGGGACTGCCTTGCGGAAGCGGCGGATATCATTGACAGCGGCAAGGCCCTGGCCAAGCTGCAGCGCTTTGTGGAGCTGACCCAGGCATGATTTTGGACCAGCTGGCACAGGCCGCCCGGCAGCGAGTGGCCGCAGAGCGCCAAAAAGAAAGCGAAGCAAAACTCCTGGCCAGGGCCGAAGCCCTGGGCCGGGAACGGGCCGGCTGCTTTTACCGGGCACTTACCCAGCCGGGCCTGCAGATCATTGCGGAAGTGAAAAAGGCTTCCCCTTCCAAGGGCTTGATTGCCCCAAACTTTCCCTACCTGGAAATTGCCCGGACCTACGAAAAAGCCGGTGCGGCAGCCATATCGGTGCTGACGGAACCGACCCGGTTTCTGGGCAGCGACCAGTACCTGAAAGAAATCCGGCAGGTGGTTCAGCTGCCCCTGCTGCGGAAAGATTTCACGGTGGATCCCTACCAGATCCTCCAGGCCAAATGCCTGGGAGCCGATGCAGTGCTGCTTATTGCGGCGCTGCTGGGGGAGGAGGAACTGCGGGAATTTCGCCAGCTGGCGGAGCACTTAGGGTTAGATGCCCTGGTGGAAGTCCACGATGCAAAAGAGCTGGAACGGGCCCTGGGGTCCGGCGCCCGGATTTTGGGCGTTAACAATAGGAACCTGAAGAATTTCACGGTAAATGTACGCAACAGCCTCCAGCTGCGGAAGCTGGCTCCCCGGGAACTGCCCTTTGTGGCGGAAAGCGGTATTACAGGAAGGGCTCAGACCAGGGAACTGGAACAGGCCGGGGTCAGCGCCGTCCTGGTAGGGGAGCTGCTGATGCGCAGCGGGAATCCAGGAAGGACCCTGAGGCAATTAAAAGGAGAACAAGATGACCCGGTGTAAGCTTTGCGGACTTCGTACCCTGGAAGCTATCCAAATGGTGAATGCCTGCCGGCCGGACTATGCAGGCTTTGTCTTTGCCCCGGGCCGCAGGCAGGTAACCTCAGAGCAGGCCCGCCAATTGCGGCAGGCCCTGGACCCCCAAATTCCGGCAGTGGGCGTCTTTGTACAGGAGCCCCTGGAAAGGGTTGCCGCCCTGGTGCAGCAAGGCATTATCCAAGGGGTGCAGCTTCACGGGGAGGAATCCCCGGACTACTGCCGGGCTCTGAGAAAGCGGGTACAGGTACCCATTATCAAGGTGCTGCGGGTAAAGGGCCCCGAAAGCCTGGCGCATGCAGATGCCTATCCCTGTGATTATTTTCTGCTGGATGCCTACAGTCCCGAAGGCTATGGCGGTCTGGGCAAGACCATTGCTCCGGGCCTGCTGGAAAAGCTTAGCCTGCCCCGGCCCTTTTTCCTGGCCGGAGGCCTTACCCCCGCCAATGTGGGAGAGGCCATTGCCCAATTCCACCCCTGGGGCGTGGATACCAGCAGCGGCGTAGAAATAGACGGAAAGAAAAATTTAGAAAAAATCCGGTCCTTTGTGGATGCGGTTAGAAAAGAGGAATTCAAATGAGTAAAGGAAGATACGGCCGGCACGGCGGCCAATACGTACCGGAAACCCTGATGAATGCAGTCCAGGAACTGGAACGGGCTTACGAACAATATAAGAACGACCCGGAATTTTTGGCAGAACTCCAAACCTTGTACCATGACTACGCCAATCGGCCCAGCCTGCTGTACAAGGCAGAGAAAATGAGCCAGGATCTGGGGGGCGCCACCATTTACCTGAAACGGGAAGATTTGAACCATACTGGGGCCCACAAAATCAACAATGTGCTGGGCCAGTGCCTTCTGGCTAAGAAAATGGGCAAAAAACGGATCATTGCAGAAACTGGGGCCGGCCAGCACGGGGTGGCAGCTGCTACGGTGGCTGCCCTGATGGGCATGGAATGTGTGGTATACATGGGCAAGGAAGATACTATCCGCCAGGCCCTGAATGTTTACCGAATGGAGCTTTTGGGCGCCAAGGTGGTGCCTGTAACTACGGGCACCGGCACCCTGAAGGATGCAGTCAGCGAGGCCATGCGGGAATGGAGCGCACGGGTAGAGGATACCTTCTACGTGCTGGGCTCTGTTATGGGCCCCCACCCTTACCCGGCCATGGTCCGGGATTTCCAAAAGGTCATCGGAGAAGAAGTAAAGGCCCAGATGCTGGAAAAGGAAGGCCGGCTGCCGGATATTCTTATGGCCTGTGTAGGCGGTGGCAGTAATGCCATGGGCCTGTTCTATGATTTCATTCCGGATACCCAGGTACAGCTTATCGGGGTGGAAGCGGCCGGCCGGGGCGTGAATACGGCAGAAACCGCCGCTACCATAGCCCGGGGCAAACCCGGTATCTTCCACGGCATGGAATCCTATTTTCTTCAGGACCAGGATGGGCAGATTGCCCCGGTGTACTCCATTTCTGCCGGCCTGGATTATCCGGGCATTGGACCGGAGCATGCGGACCTGTACGACAAGGGCCGGGCCCAGTACGTATCTATCACCGACGATGAAGCGGTGGAGGCTTTTGAGTACCTGTCCCGGACCGAGGGCATCATTCCGGCCATCGAAAGTGCCCACGCCGTTGCCTATGCCATGAAACTGGCACCCACCCTTCCCAAGGAAAAACTCCTGGTGGTGAACCTTTCCGGCCGGGGAGACAAGGATGTGGCTGCCATTGCCAGATATAAGGGGGTTGACCTTCATGAGTAGAATTACCGCTGCATTTGCCAAACAGAAAAAAGTATTTATTCCCTTTGTGACCGCAGGGGATCCGGATTTAGATACCACGGAACAATTGATTTACGCCATGGAAGAAGCGGGGGCCGGCATTATTGAGCTGGGCATTCCCTTTTCCGATCCTACGGCGGAAGGGCCGGTAATCCAGGAAGCGGATAACCGGGCCCTGGCCAGTGGGGTCAAAACCCGGGACCTTTTTGAACTGGTAGCCAAGGTCCGCAAGCACACCCAGATTCCCCTGGTTTTCCTGACCTACGCCAATCCGGTATTTACCTATGGAGCTGAGAAATTCTTCCAGGACTGCCGGGACTGCGGGGTGGACGGGGTAATCATTCCCGACGTGCCCTTTGAAGAACGGGAGACCTTTGGACCGGTAGCTGCCCAGTACGGGGTGGAATTGATTTCCCTGATTGCCCCCACCTCCCACCAGCGGGTGAAAGAAATTGCCCAAGCTGCCCAGGGGTACATCTACCTGGTTTCCTCTTTGGGGGTTACCGGGGTGCGCCAGGAAATTACCACCAATCTGGCGCCTATTGTAGAACAGATCCGGCAGGTGACGGACAAGCCGGTGGCCGTGGGCTTTGGCATCTCTACACCGGAGCAGGCCCGGGAATTGGCAGGCATCAGCGATGGAGCCATTGTGGGCAGTGCCATTGTGAAGCTGTGCGCCCAGTATGGGAAGGCTGCGGTGCCGCCTGTGCGGGAGTATGTGAAGCGTATGGTGGAAGCCCTGGAAAATGCCTAGGCTGGGCCCTGGAAGCTGGCGGCAGCCGGCCCCAGGGCCTTTTGCGCGCCTGGGCAATTGTGCGGGGGCTGAAAAATAGGGTATAATGGAACCAGAATTTATGCTTGGAGGAAGCTTCCATGTTCACAAGACTTACCCAATATAAAGGCCTGGCAGCCCTTCTTGCCGCCATTGTTTTGGCAGCGGCCGGCCTGATTTATGCCTTGACGCCCCCAGCGGTGAAAAAGGAGCAGGTTCCCATGTATCAGGGCAAACGGAATATTATGGTGCTGGGGGTGGATCGGCGGATCGATGATGTGGGTCGTTCCGATACCCTGTTTGTGGCCATGCTGGACACCCAGAAAAACCGGATTTCCCTGCTTTCCGTGCCCCGGGATACCCTGGTGAAAATTCCCGGTCATGGCTGGGACAAGGTCAACCATGCCTATGCCTTTGGCGGGCACGCCCTGAGCCAGAAAACCCTGGAAGGCTTTTTGGGTATTCCCATCAACAACTATCTTTTGGTGGATTTTCGGGGCTTTGTGGACCTGGTCAATGCCATTGGCGGAGTGGATATTGATGTGGAAAAGCCCATGCAGTACCAGGACCCCTACGATGACAACGGCGGGGTGGTGGTTAACCTCCAGCCCGGCCGCCAGCATATGGATGGTACCACAGCTATCCAATACGTGCGTTACCGGGACGAGGAAGGGGATATTGGCCGGGTACGCCGGCAGCAGAAGTTTATGCAGGCCATTTTTGCCAAGCTGCGGGGCACCAATCTGGTGACCAAGGCTCCGGAAATTGCCCAAGCCCTGTACAAAAGTGTGGAAACGGATCTGTCCGCCGGGGATCTGCTGTCCCTCCTGGTAACCTTTACCAAGAACGTGTCGGGTACCTCCCGGCTGGAAACGGCCATGGTCCAGGGGAGTCCGGCCTACCTGGATGATATCAGCTACTGGATTCCCAATATGACAGCCCTGCGGCAGCAGCTGGCTCTGCTGTCCGGGGTCCAGGCCACGGAGACCTACCGCCAAAAGGCTCTTGCCGCCAAGCGGGAATATGACGAATTGCTGGGTACCAACAGCGCAGCTGCTGGGGCTGATGGGAAGCAGCAGCTGCCAATCAAGACGGAAGCCCTGAAACAGGCGGTGGAACGGACAAGGAAAATGGAACAGGAAAGCAAGGAAACCCCTGCGGTTTCCCCTAGTACGGAAAATGACAAGCCCCAGGAACCGGTGGGTATGCCGCCCCAGCCGGTACGGCAGCCCCTGCGGGTATCCATTGTCAATTGCAGCGAGAAGCCCCAGAATGGGGAACGGGCCGCTGAAGAGGTGCGCAGCGCCGGTTTTACGGTGGTGAGCACCAGTACGGGCAGCCCCGTGGACCACACCCAGGTGCTGATCAATGCGTCCAGCTCCCTGGCGGCCAGCCGGGCCCAGAGCCTGCCTTTTGCCTACCAGCTGCTGCGGGGCTCCGTCAGTCCGGCAACAGGGGATATGATCATCTATCTGGGCCGGGACTATGAGAAATAAGAGAATAAAAAGAAAAAACAGAAAACATATTGCACATTGTATACAAAGGTGGTATAATGCACTCGTAAGTTAAAGATGCCCCTCATTTGGCCCTTGTTCTACAAGGGCTTTTTTTTATGCCCAGGGGCGCAAGAAGGCAATTTGCCTATTATTCACCGGAGTTTTCATTGTCATTCCCCGTTGAATATGGTAAGGTATGATATTGTACAGCAGTTATGATTTGGAGGTACTAACCTGATGAAAAAAAAATACTGGATCTGTTTTTGGGCAGCGGCCATTTTTCTGCTTTTCTTTCTCAATGGCTCCCTGCCTTTAACGGACAGCGTTGAAGGAAATTATGCCCTGACGGCCAAGGAAATGGTGCTCAGCGGGGATTATCTTTCTCCTCAGATTTACGGCCGGTACTGGTTCGACAAACCGGTTTTTTCCTACTGGATGATTGCCCTGGGCTTTAAGATTTTCGGGTTCAGCGAGTTCGGCGCCCGGTTTTTCCCATCCCTGTTTGGCTTGGGAGGCCTAGGACTGACGGTTTGGGCCGGGAAAAAGCTGTATTCAGAAGAAACCGCCTTTATGAGCGGGCTGCTTCTGATGATGACTTTGGAATTCTTTACCATTTCCAAGTCCGTCCTTACCGATGGCATGCTGTTCCTGTTTTTGAACGGGGCGCTGGTGTTCTTCTACCTGGGCTACAGCACCAAGGAAAAAAGTTATTACTACGGCACCTACCTGCTCGCTGGGCTGGCAACCTTGACCAAAGGCCCCATCGGCTTTTTGATGCCGGGGCTGATTATTGTGCTGTTCCTGCTGTGGCGGCGAGATGCCAAATGCCTCCAGCGGGCCAAGCTGCCTTCTGGCATTTTGCTGTTTCTATTGGTAACCGCTCCCTGGTATGTGGCCATGATCCATTATCATCCAGATTTTCTGGCCAGTTTCATTGGTACCCATAACTTTTTGCGGGCCACTGTGTCGGAACATCCCCGGGATAATGTGATTTATTACTATACGGCAGTGAACCTTTTGAACGCCTATGCCTGGGTGGGCTTTGTGCCCGGCATGCTGTGGAACCTGCTGCGCAAACAGGGCCATTGGGTGAAGCCAGCCGCCAAGGAAGGCTTCCTGCTCATCTGGATGGTGACCATTTTTGTGTTCTTCCAATGCATGGCCACCAAGTACATTACCTATACCTATCCTTTGCTGCTGCCCCTGTGCCTGCTTACAGGTTCCTACATCGTGAAAAAGGGCAGAAGCCTGACCATGAAATGGATGCTCCTGGGCAACGTGTTGTTTTACGGAGCCCTGTCCGTGGCCGCCTATCAGCTGCCCAAGCTGGCTCCAGGCGTGGTGCCGGGCAGCCGGAACGTATTTTTCTTCATGCTGATCTACTGTGCCTGCATGGTGGTGCTGGGCGTTCATAAATACCGTGGCAAGAGCAATCAGGAAGTTTGGACCACGGTCATCATGCTGACCATCGTGTTCCACTGCTGCATTTTGGAACTGTTGGCTAAACCTCTGATGTATGATGTGAGCGGCAAGCCTTCCGCCCAATTTATCAGCCAATATGTGCCGGAAAATGTCCCCATCTACGTCCGGGGCGGCGGCTATCCTACCAGCGGCGTCTTCTACACTGGCCGGGAAATGGTCATGCTGGTTCCTGATGACGAAGCAGCGGATTTTGCCCCCAAAGAAGGCAGCTGGTCAGCCAAAAACATCATGCCCTGGACCACCTTCTCCCAGGTAAAGGACAAGTCCCAGGCTGTGGTGCTGGTGGATACCAAAACCAAGAAAATCAAGAATAAGGTAGAAGTGGATTGGCCCGGAGTTTGGAAAAAGGTGAAACTGCCGGGACAATGGATGGTTATGATTAAAGAAAAGTGAGGGTTGCAGAATGGAAGAAGCACAAATGAAAGCATATTTGGACCGGCAGCCGTTTATCCGGTTCCAGGTTTCCCAGGCAGAGCTTGCGGCGCCTCAGGGCACGGACCGGTATGGGGAGCTGCTGGCCTATGTGGGCAGCCAGGTGGAGTACGCCCGGAAGTTCTGCGGCAAATGGTCCCTGTCCTTCCAGGCAGACTGCGGCCCCTATCTGTGGGAAAATCCCCAGGCAGTGGCCTTTGTGCGGCAGTTGGGGGACACTTTCCCCTATCTGTTCTACCTGGCCGAAAAGGAAGGGGAAACCCTGAAGCTCTTGGTGATGCTGAATTGTATGTCGGATAAGCTGGAAGGGGATAATCTATCCCTGGACAAGGCTAAGTTCAATGTTTTCCTGAAGACCCAGCTAAAGGGCCTGCTGCTGATGAGTGAGCGGGCCGGGCTCAGTCCGGAAAATGCCCAAAGCCAAATCCAGTCCGTATACGAGTACTTTGGCCTTGCTGACTAAACAGTCAGATTCACATTTTTTTCAAGGATTCGCCCTTGCTTTGCCATAGTATTTCAGTATACTAATTCACGTAACAGGGATCACCCCTCCTTGTTACATCTTCCCCATCAAATCATCATAAACAACTTCCTTTCAGAAAAGACCTTCTGCCACCCCAGCAGAAGGTCTTTTCCCTATATAGAGAAAGCCCTGCAGCGTTGCTGCAGGGCTTTTGTGATAACCGTAATTAGGGGCCAGCCAGCCTTAAAAATGCTCCTTGGCATAGGTCAGGAAGGCATTGACGCTGTCATAGGCTGCGGTGTTCTTCCGCCAAATCATTTCAATATCGTAGAGCATGGGGGGATCCAGGGAAATGGGTACCAGGTCCGGTTCTTTTTCGGCAATTTCCCGGTACAGGAAACCATTGGCCATGCCGGATTTGATAATCTGAATCTTGGTATACAGCTGGTCCGTGGTCCACAGCAGCCGGGGGGTACAGCCTGCTTCCTGGTACTGCTGGAGAATCTGCTCCCGGAAATGGAAGCTTTCCTTGATTTCGACCAAGGGCTCCAGGGCCGTTTTCACTAACGGCAGCGTCTTTTCCTGGGCAAAGGGATGCCGGGGATTCACGCAGTAGACAATCTCGCTGCGGCGCAGGGGAATGCATTCCGGATTGTCCCCGTCCGGATCGGCTCCGTTGACGATAATCACATCCAGGCGTTCTTCCTGGAGGGCCCGGCGCAGGCTCAGGGAACTGCTGGAAGTGAGCTCAATCTGGATGTCCGGATATTCCTTGGAAAAGGACGCCAAAAGGGGAACGGACAGGGCTCCAATCATGGGCGGCAGACCCAGCCGGATGTCCGTAGATTTCTTCTTCAGCCGGTTCATATCCTCCCCAATCTGTTCTGCCTTGCGCAGCAGATCTTCCACTTCCAAGAGAAAGTAGGAGCCTTCCTTGGTGAGAATCAGATTCTTTCGGGAACGGTTGAACAGCATCAGGCCAAATTCATCTTCCAGTTCCCGGATGGATGCGGACACCGCGGGCTGGGAAATATGAAGCACTTCGGCAGCTTTGGTAATGCTGTGCTGTCGGCAGACTTCGCGGAAATATTGCAATTGGTGTAGTTTCATAATGCCTCCCTGGTTTGTACCGTTGGTCAATGGGGGCTCCAACGGACTTATTCCTTTTTATTATAATCCGTAGAGGCAAGAATCACAAATATTAATTCAATTCTGTCAAATTTTCTTAAAAGTCACTATAAAAAAAATAAATCTTACTCTCTTGGCCAAGTGATCTTTGCTTTTCCCTGTTGGGGAATCCAAGCCAGCAAAAACTCCCGAAAATGGCGAATTGCTTTGGTCGGCAGGGCGTTCCGCAGGGCTGCCAGGTAAATTTCCTGACCCTGTTCGGGAACCGAGAGGGTGCGAAGCACAATATCCGGGTGGGATTGCAGGCAGGCAATGTAATCATAAGATAAATTAATACCATTCCCTTTCAGAATCAGGTCTTGGACCACGGTGGAGTCCGTGGTTTCAGCCAGAATGTTCACCGTAAGCCCTGGAAGCAGCATATCCCGGTTCATATGCTCTCGGAAGCAGCGATAGGCCCGGCCTTTACTGATGAGGGGCAGCCCTGCCAAGTCCTGGAAAGTGATTTCCTTTTGGGCAGCCAGGGGATGGTCCCGGCGCAGTTGGATGCAGTACCGGGAAAAAAACAGGGGTTCTGCTGTAAACTGGGACGGATCCAAGGGACCGGTCACCAGAGCCAGGTCACAATCCTGGGTCAATAGGCCATTTAGGGCGGCTTCGTCCGTACACTCTACCAGGCTGGGGATGATGGCCGGATAGGCTTTTTTGAAGTCCAACAAGAAGTCAGCAGATAGATAGGCCAGCACGTGATCCAAGGCATAAACCGTAACCAGATTTTGTTTCTGGCCAGCCAGACTGTTCATGCCTTCAATATAGGCATATTCGTCCAGCAGCCTTCGGGCATGGGGCAGCAGGCCTGCTGCAAAGTCCGTGGGTTCCAGGCCCTGGGCTGTACGCAAAAATAAGGGCTGTCCCAATTCCTGCTCCAGCTGGCGCAGGGTTTTGCTGACGCCCTGCCGGCTGATATGGAGTTTGTCTGCCGCCTGCTGGATATTACAGGTTTGGTATACTTCCCAAAAATAGCGCAGTTGTTTTTGATTCATGGGAAAACCTCCCTTCTTGCTGATTGTACCGCATCTAAATGGTTGCGGCAAGCAGAGAAAATTCTGTTTTTTTTCGAGGGTGTTTCCACCTACAATAAAGACAGAAACGAAAAGGAGGAAATGCGCATGCTGAAAATTCAACAGATCAGAAACGCTGCCAATAAAATTCATTACGGGAAAGTGACCTTTTTGCTGGATCCCTGGCTGCAGCCTAAGGGGGAAATGGGAACCTTGGGCGAATTGCCAGGTCATCCGTTCTCTGTGCCTGATCCGGTGAAGGAACAGCTGCCCATGCCCATCTACAATCTGCCGGAACCAGTAGAGCAGATTCTCCAGGGTGTGGATGCCTATATTGTGACCCATGTACACCCCGATCATGTGGATGTAGCGGCTGATGGTACGGTAGGGAAAAGCCTGCATAAGGAAATTCCGGTGTTCGTTCAAAACCAAGAAGACCAGGAGATTTTCCGCCGGTCCGGTTTCCAAGATGTTCGGGTTTTGACGCCCGAGGGCAGCGAATTTCAAGGGGTTACCCTGACCAAGACCCCAGCCCGGCATGGGACGGTGGTTCCCTGCGGTAATTCCTGCGGGGTAGTATTCCAGGCACCTGGGGAAAAGACCCTATATGTGACCGGGGATACGGTTTGGTTTTCCGGCGTGCAGGAAACCCTGGCAAAATTCCAGCCCCAGGTGGTGACGGTAAATGCCTGTGCGGCTGAACTGGTGGAGTGTGGGCGCCTGATCATGAACGATGAAGATGTGGCCTGTGTCCGGGCAGCAGCTCCTAAGGCAAAAATTTTTGTAACCCATATGGACAATGTGGCCCATGCTTCCTTGACTCGGCACACCCTGCGGGGCCGTTTGGCTACTCGGGGCGTCAGCAATTATGTGATGCCGGAAGATGGGGAAATCGTAACTTTATAAGCTGTCCCAGTTAGCTCCTGTTTTTGGCTTAGCCAAAGCGGGAGCTTATTTATTTGACAAATTTTCCGGTTTTCCGTATAACGTAAGAGAACAGACTTTTGGCTTGGCAAGAAGCATCATGGGGCATCCCAAGGAGGCAGAAACATGGAATTTGTATGTACGGCCTGCGGCAAAAGAGAACCGATAACTACGTTGAAACCCTGCTGTGACTGCGGCGGGCTGTGGGAGCTGGAAGCAGAGCTGCCGGATTTTTCTCTGGAAGCCATTGACCGGGAACAGTGGAACCAGTTCCGGTACCATCAGTTCATGGCCCTGGAGGACGATACCTGGCGGAGCATTACCCTGGGAGAGGGGCTAAGCCCCATTGTACCCTTTAACCAGGACATTCTCCTGAAGATGGATTATTTCATGCCCACCCTGTCTTTTAAGGACCGGGGCGCAGCCGTTTTGGTGGCCCACTGCAAGGCTCTGGGAGTGGACCGGGTGGTTCAGGATTCCAGCGGCAACGCCGGCAATGCGGTGGCAGCCTATTGCGGCCGGGCCGGTATTGCCTGCGAGATTTTTGTCCCGGAAGGCACGTCTCCCAAGAAAATTACCATGATTCAGGCCCATGGGGCCAAGGTCAACGTGGTGCCCGGCTCCCGGGACCACTGCGCCCAGGTGTGCCGGGAAAAGGTGGCTCGGGAAGGGGTGTACTATGCCAACCATGTGTACAATCCCTTCTTCTACGAAGGCACCAAAACCTATATTTACGAAACCTATGAACAGCTGCACCGGATTCCGGAAAACCTGGTGGTGCCCGTGGGAAATGGCACCTTGTTTTTGGGGGTAATCCGGGGGCTGGAACATCTGCTGAAAAGCGGCTGCATTTCCCATATGCCCCAGATTATTGCCGTCCAAAGCGAAAACTGCGCCCCCCTGCTAAAGGCGGCGGAAACCGGCGCCCAGGAACCGGTCCAGCTGGTGCCGGAGCCTACCCTGGCTGAGGGCATTGCCATTGGCCAGCCCCGGCGGGGGAAGGAAATCCTCCAGGCTGCCCAAAAATACCACATCCGTTTTGTGGCCGCTCCGGAGGCGGGAATCCTGCCTGCCCGGGAGAAACTGGCCCGGCAGGGCATCTACTGCGAGCATACCACCGCAGCGAACCTGGCAGCCTACGAAGCCTACTGCAAGCAATACGGTCCTACGCCGGACTGCCTGATTACCATGTGTGGGGCAGGGCTGAAGTCCGACCACTAAAGCAAAGACAAAACCGCAGTATTTCTCTTTTTCAGGGGAAATACTGCGGTTCTTTTTAGGGTAGCGGAGGGTACACTTCCTGAGCTGTTTCCCTAAACCGCTCCAGCATGGACCATTGGTAGGCCTGGTCCTGCCAGACAAAATCCAGGGAACAGGTAAGGGCGGGGCCCAGGTCTATAAAAAACAATTGGTCCTGCTGGGCCGGGGTCAGGAAGCCACGGGCCAAATTGTCCGGGCAGAAGCAGCAGCCGGCCCCTTGGACGCAGAGCTCCAGCAGCAGTTCCATGTTGTGGGACTGGGTCTGGACCTTGGGGGTAAAACGCAGCTTGTTCAGGTAGGCCAGGGCCAGTGAGGCGGCTATATCGTCCGGATAATTCAGCAAAAAAGGGCACTCTTTTACCAGCCGGGGATCCTGGGTCTGTTCAAGCTGGGTCAGCCGCTGTACCGCTTCCGCCCCATAGGTTTTGGCCAGCAGCGATTTGGGCAGAAGCAGCAGAACTTTTTCCTGGTAAAAGGGCCGTGCCGCAAGACCGGGGATACTTCCTGGCAGATGGGCGATAATCAGGTCTGTTTCTCCTTTTTGCAGTCTTTTCACCAAGGCTTCATTGGTATCTTCTGTAATCTCCAACGTCACGGCGGGATATTTTTTCTGGAAGGCCTGAAGAATGGGCGGCAGGAGAATCCGCCCCCGGGTATAGGCAATGCCCAGGCGCAGGCAGCCTTTTTCCTGGCCAGTCAGGTCCTGGAATTCCTTTTGGAGGGCTTCGTACGTTTCCTGAAGGGAACGGGCATACCCCAGAAACACACGCCCGCCATAGGTAAGCTCCAGGGGCACGTGCCGTACAAACAGGGGCGTCCCCAGTTCCTTTTCCAAGTACCCAAGCCGGCCGCTAAGGGTCTGCTGGGTTACGTGGAGCTTTTCCGCTGCCCGGGAGATACTCCGTTCCCGGTATATGATGAGAAAATCCTGAATATGGGTAAAGTTCATGACTGCCTCCTATAATACAGGTTATATCCTGTATTATATACGCAAAAATACAGTTAGGAAATGGTATGTTTTTCTGCTACAATAAATTTGCGAAGAAAGTAGGGAATGGCTATGGAACTGCTGCGGCTGGCCAATTTGCAGCTTACCCTGTTTCTGATGATTCTATTGGGGCTGGGGCTGAAACGCTGGGGCATTTTGGATGCTCCTGGCATCAAAAGCCTGACTGCCCTGTGCGTGGATGTGGTGATTCCCTTTAATATTCTGAAGTCCTGTTTGGCGCCCCTGGGAGATGATGTCCTGGCCACGGCGGGAAAAATCCTTTTGGCTGGGTTTTTGATGCAGCTGCTGTATCTGGTACTGAACCAGTTCTTGTACAACCGCTTTGCCCTCCAGCGGAAAAAGGTGCTTCAGTACTGCACCATTGTGTCCAATGGGGGCTTTTTGGGAAATCCGGTAGCAGAAGGGGTTTATGGCCCCCTGGGCCTGCTGTACGCCTCTGTGTACCTGATTCCCATGCGGATCATCATGTGGTCCGTGGGTACGTCCTACTTTATCGCCGGTCAGCACACGGACCGGAAGCAGGTGCTGAAAAAAGTCCTGACCCATCCCTGTCTGGTGGCTATTTACCTGGGCATGCTTCTCATGGTGACTGGCTGGCAGCTGCCAGGCTTTCTCCAGCTTACGGTGGGCTATATTGGAAACTGCAACGCCGCCCTGACCATGTTTATTATTGGGACCATTCTGGCCGATGTGCCTTTGAAGTCCATTTTTAACCGGGACAGCTTCCTGTTCAGCTTTCTGCGGCTGGGGGTGCTGCCCGCCCTGTCCTGGCTGATTTGCAGGGTTGCAGGCCTGGATGCCCTGGGTACCGGGGTGGGCGTCATGATGACCGGGATGCCGGCTGGGGCCACAGCAGCTATCTTCGCTGCCCAGTACCACAGCGATGCTCCCTTTGCCACCCAGGTGGTGATTTTGTCCACCCTGCTTTCCATGGTGACCATTCCTCTTTGGTGTTATCTCATCGGGTAATTAGTACGCGCCAATGCCATGAGCGGAAGCTTTTCCCCAAGAGAAACATACAGTGCCGCACGCCAGGTTTTGCCTCCTGGGGTGCGGCCCTTTTGTCTAAAGGAATTTGGCATAAAAGGGCGAATAGTATCATAAACGGCTGCTGGCGGGAGCGCCTAGGTGCTTTCGGGAAAGGAGAATAAAATGGCTCTGTATGCCTTGGGAGATCTGCATTTGGCCTTTCAGGTGAAAGGGAAATCCATGGATTCTTTGGGACCGGTCTGGAAGCACCATGAAGAAAAAATTGCCCGGAACTGCCGGGAATTGGTTAAACCGGAGGATACCCTGGTGCTGACCGGGGATCATTCCTGGGGGCGCAAGCTGAACCAGTGCACCAAGGACCTGGCCTTTATTGAAGCCCTGCCCGGCCGGAAAATTCTGCTGCGGGGCAACCACGATATGTTCTGGGACACGGCCAAAACCGGAAAGCTCAATGCCCTGTTCCAGGGCCGGCTTTCCTTCCTCCAAAACAATTTTTATGCCTACGGGGATTATGCCCTGGTAGGGACCAAGGGGTTTACCTTTGAAGGACCCTTCTATTTGGACCGGTACGGCCGGATTATGGGCTGGGACCAGGAAAAGGCGGCGCACGCAGAAAAACTGGTGGTCCGGGAAGCCCGGCGGTTGGAAATCTCTTTTGCGGCGGCCAAAAAGGCCGGGTATCACAAGTTCATTATGTTCCTTCATTATCCGCCCACCAATATTCTTCAGCAGGACAGCATCTTCACCCAGCTGGCCGAGGAGAATGGGGTGGAGCAGGTGGTGTATTCCCACTGCCACGGGAAGGAACAGTTCCACGACAGCCATTTGGGGGACTACCATGGCATCCAGTACCATTTGGTATCCGGGGACTATTTGGATTTTCGCCCGATCAAGCTTTTGGACTGACCGGAGAAAAAAATGAAAAAAAGTTGTAAAAAGTACTTGCATTTTTTTCAGGAAAACTCTATACTATAACAGTACTACCGATGAGGTAGATTTACTCCGGGATGGTGTAATGGTAGCACAGGAGATTCTGGATCTTCTAGTCTGGGTTCGAGCCCTAGTCCCGGAGCCATTTTTTTATCTGGCGCCATGGTCAAGAGGCTAAGACGTCGCCCTCTCAAGGCGAAATCACGAGTTCAATTCTCGTTGGCGCTACCACGAAAGCACGTGGAATTCCCGCAATTGAGAACTTCACTTATAGTTATATAGATTGACGCTGTGGAATCGGTTTCCAAGGCGTCTTTTTTTGTATCTGAAAGGAGGCCAGCCGTGCACCAGAAACGGAAGAAAGGCTTACTATTGCTGCTGCTTATGCTTCTGGCAGCCTGTCTGTTTTCGCTTTTTGCAGGCTTGGTAGGGGTATCTCCGGTCCATTTCTTTTTGGGGAAGCTGACCCCTCTGGAAGAAAATGTGTTATGGAACCTGCGGCTTCCCCGGCTGCTTTTGGGCTTGGGGGCAGGCAGCGCCCTGGCCGTGTCCGGAGCGGTGCTCCAGGGCATTTTCGGCAATCCCCTGGCGGACCCCGGCCTGCTGGGGGTGTCTGGAGGCGGCGCCCTGGGGGCGGTGGCGGTACTCCTTTTGGGACTGCCCCAAAAACAGTATCTGTTTCTCCCGCTGGGGGCGTTTTTGGGAGCCCTTTTTGCTTCCGGTACCGTGGGGGCTCTGGGCCGGCGGGGCGGCAGCGGCCAAAGTGTCCGGCTGCTGCTGGCTGGGGCGGCAGTGAGCCTGTTTTGCGGGGCCCTTACGGCGGGCCTGCTTTCCTTTGCGCCTGAACCGGTGCTTCGCCAGTATTTTTTCTGGACCCTGGGGGGCCTTTCTTCCGGCACCTGGCAGCAGGTCCACTGGATTTTGCCGCCTCTTTTTGCCGTACTGCTTCTGCTGTGCCTGTGGGGCCGGCAGCTAAACGTCCTTAGCCTGGGGGAGGAACAAGCCCTGGCTGTGGGCATGGATGCCGGCCGGTGGCGCAATGGTCTTTTGGCCGTGGTTTCCCTGCTGCTGGGGCTGGCCGTATGCGCCGGGGGCAATATCGGTTTTATCGGGCTTATGGTGCCCCATATCCTGCGGCTGCAGCTGGGGCCCGACCACCGTTTCCTCCTGCCCCTAAGCGCCCTGGGCGGGGCCGGGCTGCTTACTTTCTGTGACAGTCTGGGCCGGCTTGTGGTACCGGGGACGGAAGTGCGGGTAGGGGTGATTACGTCCCTTTTGGGCGCTCCCTATTTTCTCTTTTTGTTAAGGAAACACTTGTGAAATGGTATAATATAAAGGTTAAGGAGAGTGAGTTTTATGCGTAAAAGTTTTGGAGCAAAACCGTTAAGCTATCCGCTGCCGGTATACATCATCGGCACCTATGATGAAAAGGGCACGCCTGACGCCATGAATGCGGCCTGGGGCGGTATCAGCAATGACCAGGAGATTTCCTTCTGCCTGGCCCGGACCCATAAGACGGTAGCCAATCTGAAGGCTACAGGCGCCTTCACGGTAAGTATTGCCGTGGAAGCCCAGCTCAAGGCCTGCGATCATGTAGGCGTGGTTTCTGGCAATAAGGTGCCGGACAAGGTGGCCCAAGCTGGCTTGACGCCGGTAAAATCCACCCTGGTGAACGCACCCTTGTTCCAGGAACTGCCCATGGCCCTGGAATGCAAGGTCCTGTCCTACGATGAGGAAAGCGAACGGCTGGTAGGGGAAATTGTCAACGTCAGCGCTGACGAAAGCGTCCTGACGGATGGGGTGATTGACCCGGCCAAGCTGCGGCCGTTGGTTTACGATCCGGCCAACCACACCTATCTGGTAGCCTGGGAAACGGTGGGCAAAGCCTTCCAGAAACCGGAACTGACGGCGGTGAAAAAATAATTCATGAAATACCTGATTGCTTCGGATATTCATGGCTCCGCCTATTACTGTGCCCGGCTGCTCCAGGACTTTGCCCGGGAGCAGGCGGACCGGCTGGTGCTCCTGGGAGATATCCTGTACCACGGCCCTCGGAATGACCTGCCCAGGGAATATGCTCCCAAGCGGGTCATTGATTTGTTAAATGGCATCCGGCAGCATATTTTCTGCGTCCGGGGCAATTGCGACGCGGAAGTGGACCAGCTGGTGCTGCACTTTCCCATCTTGGCAGACTATGCCCTTTTGGAAGCCGGTGGCCGTCTGATTTTTGCTACCCACGGCCACCACTATAACCTGGAACATTTGCCGCCCCTGCAGCCCGGGGACGTGCTGCTCCATGGCCATACCCATGTACCGGCCTGGGTACCTTTTGGCCAGAACAACCTGTACCTGAATCCTGGGTCCGTGTCCCTGCCCAAGGGCGGCAGCACCCAGGGGTACCTGCTTCTGGACGGCAGCACTGCCATCTGGAAAGAACTGGGCGGCCAAACGCTGCACCAGCTGACCCTGTGAAACCTACCTGACAGACCTAAAGTCTGCCAGGTATTTTTTTGCTGTTTTTGGGACAGGTACAAAGAAATCTTGCGGTATTTTTGGCGGGTACTACTTGAATATGACGCATGATGGTGATATAGTATACACTATATTAAAGATAAACAACGCAATAGCGTGGGGTAAAGGAGTAGAAAATGGACAAATCTAAAGAATATCTGTTGTGGTTTGAGCAGCTCGAAAGAAAAGACGTGGACATTGTCGGCGGCAAATCTTCTTCTTTGGGGGAAATGACTTCCAAAACGGATGTACCCGTTCCCTATGGGTTCGCAACTACGGCTTATGCCTACCGCTATTTTATGAAATCCACTGGGCTGGATGAAAAGATCCGCACCCTGCTGGCTGGGCTCACCGATGTGGAAAACAGCGACCAGCTGAGCCGTATCTGCGGCCAGGTCCGGGCAGCCATTATGGAACAGGAAATGCCCCAGGATTTACAGGAAGCCATCCGCAAGGCCTATCAGGAACTGGCGGACAAAATGGGGGAACAGGATCCCTACGTAGCCGTGCGTTCCAGTGCGACCGCAGAAGACCTGCCTGACGCCAGCTTTGCCGGCCAGCAGGATACCTACCTGAACATCCAGGGTGCCGACCGGGTGACTGCCAAGGTAAAGGAATGCTACGCTTCCTGCTTTACGGACCGGGCTGTGTACTACCGGGAAAAACAGGGCTTTGACCATCTGTCCCTGGCACTGTCCGCAGTTATCCAAATGATGGTCTTCTCCAAGGCTGCTGGCGTAATGTTTACGGTAAATGTGGCCAACGGGGACGACAAGAATATCATGATTGAAGGGGCCTATGGCCTGGGCGAATACGTAGTGGGCGGTACCGTTACCCCCGACAGCTACATTGTGTCCAAAGCTGATATGAAAATCCTGTCCGCTACGGTCAATGAACAGGACGTAATGCTGATCCGCAAAAAGGGTGGGGACTGTGAAGAAGTGCCGGTGCCGGAAGCGGACCGGAAGAAGCAGACCCTGACCAACAGCCAGATTTTGGAACTGGCCGGGTACGCCAAGAAAATCGAAGCCCATTACGGCTGCTATATGGATATGGAATGGGGCATTGACGAACGGGACGGCAAGATCTGGATTCTCCAAGCTCGCCCGGAAACGGTCTGGTCCCGGAGAAACAAACAAAAGAAGGTGGAAGCCGTGCAGGAAGAAAACGCTGGGGAAAACGCCAAGGTTCTGGTCAAAGGCCTGCCCTCCAGCCCGGGTATGGGCTACGGCAAGGTCCATGTGATTGCGGACCCCAAGGATATTGATGAATTCAAGGACGGGGAAATCCTGGTAACGGAAATGACCGCGCCTGACTGGGTACCGGCCATGAAAAAGGCCCAGGCCATTGTGACCGACAGCGGCGGCATGACCTGCCACGCTTCCATTGTCAGCCGGGAACTGGGGATTCCCTGTATTGTAGGTACCAAGAGCCGGGGCCAGGCCGCCACGGAAGTGCTGAAAACCGGGGAAGAAGTTACGGTGGACGCTTCCAACGGGGTGGTCTTTGCCGGCAACCTGCAAGTGAAGAAGGCAGCGGCTACTACGGCTGCGGTACAGCCCCAGGTGGTGGCCCAGGAAACCTTCCCGGTAACGGGTACCAAAATCTATATGAACCTGGGTGATCCGGCTTTGGCCGAAAAATACGCTTCCCTGCCCTGCGACGGTATTGGCCTCATGCGGGAAGAATTCATTTGGACCACCTACATTCATGAACATCCCTTATATTTAATCAAAACTGGTCATCCGGAAAAAGTGGTGGAATCCTTGGCTGAAGGCTTCCGGAAGGTCTGCGCTGCCATGGCTCCCCGGCCGGTTACCCTGCGCTTCAGCGACTTTAAGTCCAGCGAATACCGGGATCTGAAAGGCGGCGAAGAATTTGAACCCCATGAATCCAGTGCCTTGCTGGGCTGGAGAGGTGCTTCCCGTTACTATGATCCCAAGTACACCGCCGCCTTCCGGCTGGAAATTGCTGCCGTACGGAAGGTCCGGGAAGAATATGGCCTGAAGAACCTGAACGTAATGATTCCTTTCTGCCGCACCGTGGACGAAGCCCGAAAAGTGGTGGAAATCATGGCCGAAGAAGGGCTGCACAGAGGGCCGGACTTTAAGGTTTGGCTGATGGCAGAAATCCCTGCCAACATTATCCTGGCTGACCAATTCAACCGGTTTGTGGACGGCTACTCCATCGGTTCCAACGACCTGACCATGCTGACCTTGGGCTGCGACCGTGACAATGATACCATTGCCCATCTGTTTGACGAACGGAACCTGGCAGTAAAACGGGCTGTCCGTCACCTGATTGAAGTGGCCCACAAGGACGGCAAGACCGTTTCCATCTGCGGCCAGGCTCCCAGCGTATATCCGGAATTTGCCGAATTCCTGGTACAATGCGGCATTGACAGTATGTCCGTGAACCCGGATACGGTGAAGTTCACCAAGAAAATGGTGGCCCAGGTGGAACAGCGCTTGATTCTGGACCAGTTGACGGGACGGGGCCGGAACCGCCACGAGGAAGAACTGGCCTGGTAACAACGACTATACAGCGGACGGAAGCTGAGACCTTTCCGTCAAAGCGGAACAGGGGCAAAAGCATTTGCGGCGGCCCCTGCTTTGCTTTATAATAGAAAGCCAGACGGCAGGGCCGGAAAAAGGAGATGAGCCCCCATGCCTCTTAGTGAGCGGCAAAAGAAGATAGCAGAAATCGTACGACAAACTGGACCGGTGGCAGGGGAAACCATTGCCCGGGAACTGGGCCTGAGCAGGGCTGCCCTGCGGTCCGATCTGGCCATTTTGACCATGAGCGGCATTTTGGATGCCCGGCCCCGGGTGGGGTATTTCTATACGGGAAAGAACACCCTGGGTATGCTTCAGGAGGAACTGTCCTCCATTACCGTGGAGGATATCAAGTCGGTGCCCATTGTTATCGGCAGCGACAAAAGCGCTTACGATGCGGTGCTGACCATGTTTCTGGAAGACGTGGGCACGGTGTTTGTGGTGGAGCCTCCGGACGGGCTGCTTTACGGGGTGGTTTCCCGGAAGGATTTGCTGAAGGCAGCCCTGAATGCAGGCTCCGACCTAAGCCATATGCCCATTGCCATGGTCATGACCCCGCTGAGCAAAATGATTTGTGCCGATCCGGAAGAACCGGCGGCCCAGGCGGCCCGGCGGCTTATGGACCACGAAATCGACTGTTTGCCGGTAGTTCGGAAAGTGGAAGAGGACCCCAAGCGGCTGCAGTTGATTGGCCGGGTCAGCAAAACAAATTTTACCCGTCTGCTGGTAGAACTGGCAGAGGGGAAGGGAGGCAACTATCATAGCTAAGGCACCGATTATCTACGCAATTTCTGACTCCATTGGAGAAACGTCAGAATCGGTGGTGCGCGCCACCACCAGCCAATTTGTGCAGGAAAAGTTTGACATCATCCGGGTTCCTTACGTCAAGAGCACGGAACAGATTGAGAAAATCCTGGCGGAAGCCAAGGAACAGAATGCCATTGTATGCTATACCATGGTTTCTCCGGAAATGCGGGAAGCCATTGCCCAAAAAGCTATGGAGCTGGATGTGGAAGTGGTGGATATCCTGGGGCCGGTGCTGAAGGCCATTGAAAAGACCTCCGGCCTCCTGCCCAAGAACCAGCCGGGGCTGATTCACGCTTTGGACCACGAGTATTTCAAACGGGTGGCCGCTGTGGAATTTGCCATCAAGTACGATGATGGGAAAAATCCCTGGGGCTTGGCCAAGGCTGACCTGGTTATTATCGGGGTATCCCGGACGTCCAAGACGCCGCTTTCCATGTACCTGGCCAACAAGCAGCTGAAGGTAGCCAACGTGCCCCTGGTGCCGGAGATTCCGCCGCCGGAGGAACTGTTCAAGGTGCCCTCCAATCGGATTATCGGGCTTCTGATTGATCCCCATAAGCTCAACGAAATCCGCATAGCACGGCTCAAGGCCATGGGGCTAACGGACGGAGCCAATTATGCCGACCTGCGCCGGATCCAGGAAGAACTGGACTACGCCCGGGCCATTATGCAGCGGCTCCACTGCATGGTAATCAATGTGTCCAACCGGGCTATTGAAGAAACGGCCAGCCTGATTTTGGAATATCTGCGGAAGCGGTTTGGCTACGACTATTAAGCCAACGAAAAGTGAAAATGTCAGAAAAAAGGGTTTCCTTGTAAAAAGAAGGAAATCCTTTTTTTTTGTCGAATACATATATTATCGTGGAAAAAAGGATGAACACTGCATGGATGACATGAAAGAGAAATACGCCAATTTCAAAGAGCAGGTACGGCAGGCAGCGGATTTGGTATCCATTGTTTCTGAAACCGTCAATTTGAAGCGCAAGGGCAGCCGCTATTGGGGCTGCTGTCCTTTTCATGGGGAGAAAACACCGTCCTTTACCGTGGACCCGGCCAAGGGGCTGTTTCACTGCTTTGGCTGCGGAGCAGGCGGGGACGTATTTTCTTTTGTGATGAAGCGGGACCATGTGGAGTTTCCCGAGGCATTGAAATTACTGGCCCAGAAGTATGGGATTCCCATTCCGGAGCGGGCCAAGACGGCCCGGGAAATTGCCCGGGAGCAGGAAACCAAGGAAGTGCTGAGCGCCAACACCCTGGCGGCCAAGTTCTTCCATTCCTGTCTGATCAATACCCAATATGGCAAGCAGGGCCTGGCCTATCTGGCCGGCCGGGGCATTGGGGATGCCATAATTGCCTCCTTTGAACTGGGCATGGCACCGCCTGACTTCTCCACCCTCCATGAGGCTTTGGAGCAGCGGGGCGTAAAGGAAGCTGTGCTGCTGAAGGCGGGCCTGGTGGTGGCAAGAAGCCACAGTTCCGGCGTCTACGACAAGTTCCGGGAGAGAATCATGATTCCCATCAAGGACCCCCGGGGTCATGTAGTGGGCTTTACCGGACGGATTCTTAATGCAGAAGCCTCGCCGGCCAAATATATGAATACTGGGGAAACGGCCTGGTTCCATAAGGGAAGGCTGCTGTTTGGCCTGGACCGGGCGGCGTCTCCCATTCGGCAGCGGCAGCAGGCGCTGGTGGTGGAAGGCCATATGGATGCCATCAGCCTGCACGCAGCCGGCATTGACTGGGCGGTGGCCTCCATGGGGACGGCCTTTACCCAGCAGCAGGCCGAACTGTTAAAGCGGCTTACCCCTGAAGTGGTGTTCTGTTTCGACAGTGACCGGGCTGGCCGGGAAGCGGCCCTTCGGGCCATTCCCCTGGCTCTCCAGGCAGGCCTAAAATGCCGGGTGATGCACGTAACCGACGGAAAGGACCCGGATGAATTTATCCGGAAGGAAGGCCGGGACGCCTTTGCAAAGCTCATTGAAAATGCCCAAACCGGCATGGATTATCAGGTGGAAGCCACCCTGGCCCAGTGCGACCTGGAAACCCTGGGGGGTAAGGCAGAAGCGGTGTCCAAGGTGCTGCCCTTTTTCCGGCTGTGCCGCAGCGAGGTGGAGGCGGGAGAACGGATCCGGCTCCTTGCCCGGCGCCTGACCATTGACGAAGGGCTGATCCAAAGCGAGTACCGGAAACTGACCCATCAGGAGGGACAGCGGAAATACAATCCGGAGTGGCTGCTGCAGCAAAAGGTCAAGGTCACCAGCCCTACGGAGCAGGCGGAACGCCATGTGCTCCGGGCTCTGCTGAGCGGGGTGCTGCCCCAGCCCGGGCAGGAAGGGATTGTGCATACCGAGGCCTTTACCACCCCGGGCCGTCAGGAAATCTTTCTTTTGTGGCTGAAAAGCTGCCAGGAGGGAACCTACCGGGATCCCCGGGACCTGTTTGCCGGTTTGTCGGAAGACGGCAGTGCCGAACTGACCCGGATTCTCAGCCTGAACCTGCCGGAAGCCAGTCTGCCCTCCATTTTGCGGGATTGCCTGAACCGGCTGCAGATTGCGGCCTTGGAAAAGGAATATGAAAAACATAGCCAACTAGCGGAAAAGTATGAAAAAGAGCGCAATGAAAAATTTTTGCAGGAATTGGCAGAATGCCGGCGAATAAAATTGGAAGTAGAGAACTTGACAAAATTGGCCCAACACCAATAATATAGTTTTTCTGAATAGCAGGAAAGGAGGGAACGCCCCGATGACCGAGAAAAAGAAAGTCGAAATGGACCCGCAGGTGTTGGCTGCAAAGGCAGCAGAAAACAAAACAGCGGACGACAATACCCCGGAAACGGGTAAAGCCAAGGCCGTTCCGAAAAAGAAAAGGGCGGCAAAAACCACGGGAAAGGCGGAATCAAGTACGAAAGTGAAAAGCAAGAGCGGTAAGAAAGAAAAAGCAAAGACCGTGGCCGAATACATAGCTGAGTTTGAAGCACTGGCCCACAAGAACGCAGGCGTTCTCACCTATAAAGAGATTCAAGACCGGCTGCAGAATGTGGACAGCGTATCCGTGGACGAAATGGATGCCATCTACTCCAAATTGGCCGAGAAGAACATTGAAGTGGTGGATGATGGCTCCGAAGAAGAAGAACCGCCCACCATTGACGAAGATGAACTGAAAGTGGACGAAGCCGAACTGAGCAACCTGTCGGTGCCGGAAGGCGTCATTGTAGATGACCCGGTTCGGATGTACCTAAAAGAAATCGGCCGGGTGCCTCTGCTGGCTGGTGACGATGAAGTCAAACTGGCCAAGAGAGCCGATAAGGGCAATCAGGCCAAAGCTATTTTGAAAGGCGACAAGCCCGACGGAGAATTCCCGCCGGTGAACAAACGTCTGGCCCCTGCCAAACTGCTTGCAGAAGCCAATGAGCTGATTACCAAGGAAGGTGCCTGGTGTGACAACCGGGCTATCAACCTGGTGTACAAGAAAATCCAGATGATTACCGGTGATTCCCATGTGCTGGAGATGGACCAATACCAAGCCCTGACCAGTGCTTTCACCATGGACGAGAAAAAGCGTCTGCACCGGCTGCTGCTGGAAAACAAGTACAAGATTGCCCATGTAACCCGGAATGCTCCGGATCCTTCTGCAGATGAAGCCGAGGAAAGCTGCCTGGGCACCATCCAAGAAATCCTTACGGTGGTGGAAGATAAGCTGTCCAAGGCCAAGGAAGAAGATACGGAACTCCAGGCCCAGTTGGATAAGACCAAAAAGCGTTTTACCCAAATGCTGCACCGGATGGAATACTGCGGCGAAAACGCCAAAAACTGCCTGTCTGAAGCCAACCTGCGGCTGGTAGTCAGCATTGCCAAACGGTATGTAGGCCGTGGTATGCTGTTTTTGGACCTGATTCAGGAAGGCAACCTGGGGTTAATCAAGGCCGTAGAAAAATTCGACTATAACAAGGGCTTTAAATTCAGTACGTACGCAACCTGGTGGATTCGCCAGGCCATTACCCGGGCCATTGCCGACCAGGCGCGGACCATCCGGATTCCTGTCCACATGGTAGAAACCATCAACAAGCTGGTACGGGTATCCCGCCAGCTGCTGCAGGAACTGGGCCGGGAACCGACCCCAGAAGAAATTGCCAAGGAAATGGATGTGCCTGTGGAACGGGTGCGGGAAATCCAAAAGATTGCCCAGGAACCGGTTTCCCTGGAAACTCCTATTGGCGAAGAAGAAGATTCCCATTTGGGTGACTTTATCGAAGACCAGGAAGCTCCCTCCCCGGCGGATGCGGCGTCCTATACCCTGCTGCAGGAACAGCTGCAAAAGGTGCTGCAGGAGCATTTGAGCCCCAGAGAGCGCCGGGTACTGGAACTGCGCTTTGGCCTTTTGGACGGCCGGACCCGGACCCTGGAAGAGGTAGGACAGTACTTTGGGGTTACCCGTGAGCGCATCCGGCAGATTGAAGCCAAGGCCCTGCGTAAGCTGAGAAGTCCCAAACGGAGCAAGCCTCTGAAGGAATTCCTGGAATAGGCTTTATTGACAGCCTCCAGGTCCTGTTATATAATCTTCACGATTGGGCCTATAGCTCAGCGGTAGAGCCCCCGGCTCATAACCGGTTGGTCCAAGGTTCGAATCCTTGTGGGCCCACCAACCTAATCCTTTACGAACCCTCTTGCCAGGGATCGGCTTTGCGCCGGTACCGGGCAGGGGGTTCGTTTTGTATTTCCGGCAGTTTATCAGTCGTTGTGCCAAGGTTCCAGCGTGACGGAAGGCGGGAAATCGTGTACAATACAACAGGGAACTGGAAAGCCAGCTGCCCAAAGGAGGTTACTGTGTTTAGTGTATTTTTTCACCTGCTGCAGCAGGATGTGAAACTGTTTTTGTTCTTTCCAATTTTGTGCGCGGTGTTCCGTGCCCTGTTTATCCGGGCGTACCAACCCTACAAAAGTCTGGCCGGAAAGGGACCGGTGCTTTGGCACTGCTTCCGCTACGGTTTTTGGTGGGGAATGGATTTTAACGCCTATGTTTTTCTAATTCCCCTGGTGCTGCTGTCCCTGCCCGGCGCCTTTTTCCCGGCCTACGCGGCCTGGGGGGACAGCCTGCGGCTATTAGGGGGCCTAATCTACAGTCTGGTGCTGTACCTGGCCTTTACAGGAAAGATGCTGTTCTATAAGCATTTCCACGACATCTACAACCAGACGCTGAAGCTGGGCGCCAAAGCGGAAAAACATAACCTGGTGGATATTTTTTTCCATCAGGACCATGGCTTGCAGCTTCTCCTGCTGCTTTTGCCCTATCTGGCTCTGTGCGGCCTGTGCATTACCGGGCTGCTGCACCTGCCCAGCCTGCCCTATCCGGAAATCCCAAATCCAGTACTCCGGTACGGCTTTAATACCCTGGTGTTCCTGGGCTGCATTGCCGCCTTTTACTGGTTCCGCTACGGGGGCACTTTTTGGCACGATGACAAGCCCGAGTGGGATACCATTCCCAGTGTGGTAAAAAAAGACATCTTTTTTGCCAAGGCTACGGTGGACGACCTGGTGGCACTGGAGCAGGTCCTGAAGCACAAGCTGAACCCCGCCTACGAGCATACGGACGAGGAAGACCTGTCTTCCCTGGAACCCTTTGTGACCACCCAAAAGCCCCTAAGGGAGCTGCCGGAACCGGCTTATGGCTTTCCCCGGACGGCCCAGGGACCCCGGATTACCAAGCCCACCCATATATTCCTGTTTGTAGGGGAAACCTATTTGCAGCAGCTGTTTGATCCCCAGTTTGCCTGCCTGAATCTGGTCAGCGGCGGCCGGCAGCTGATGGATAATCCCCATACGGCGGCCCTGACCAGCGCCCTGTCCGCCGGCATTATTTCCCGGCCTTCTATCGTGAGCCTGATGAGCGGCATTTTTGATGCAGGCCTGGAACTGAACGAAAAGGAAAGCTTCTGGCAAAATGACCTGCCCACGGCCCTGCCCCGACAGCTAAAAAAGCTGGGCTACCATTCCACCTATTGGTATGGGGGCAACGTGACCTACGGCAATTTCAACCGGTTTGCCCCGGCCTGCGGCTTTGACCAGGTGATGACGGCTACGGACTTCTGCGGTCCGGAGGCTCCCAAAACCTGGGTGGGGGTGTACGACAATGTATTCCTGGAAAAGGCGGCGGAATTAATCCTCCAGCAGGAAGAAACCAGCGGCCCTTACCAGTTCCATTTCCTCTATACCACCAGCTATCACGGGCCCTTTAAGATTCCGCTGGCCAAATACGGCTATGATCCGGAACAGGTGATGCCGGACGCCCCGGAAGATATTCGGAAAAACAAGGAAATCCAAAAGAACCTGGGTACCTTCTGGTTCTCCGACCAGGCAGTGGGCAAGTTCATCCGCACCATGCAGGAAGCGTACCCGGACTGCCTGTTTATCCTGACCGGGGACCATTCCATCGATATGAGCCCGGTGCTCAGCAAAACCTCCCTGATGGGCCGGGACTGCAATCTCCGGGAGCGGCACAGTCCGGTGCTGCTGTTTAACCATCGGGAGCTCAACGCCCACAGTTTGGCAGATAATACCATCGGGGGACATATGAACATTGCTCCCACCATTTTTGAACTGATTGCCCCCAAGGGCTTTACCTATTATTCGCTCTGCCCGTCCCTTCTGGAACCGGTGGACCACGTGGTATCTCCCTACCACTGGCTGCGCAGGGACGCTTTTGGCAGTTATTCCCACCATTTTTATCAGCCTCTGGGGCCGGGCCTTGATCCCAGCGCCCTGGAAGAAGGGGAGCCGCCCTATACCAAGGAGCGGGCAGCCTATATGAACTTGACCGGTTATCTGGTACGGCATCCGGAAGTGTTCCGGAGCTAAAGAAGGAGATTTTGTCATGGGAACATTGACCGCAGTGATACTCACCTGCAACGAAGCAAAAAATATCCGGGGCGTCATCCGCTCGGCCAAACTGGTGGCGGACCAGGTACTGATTGTGGACTCCGGCAGCAGCGATGAAACCGTGGCGCTGGCGGAAAAACTGGGGGCCCAGGTAATTTATCGGGCCTGGGACCAGGACTTTGCGGCCCAGCGGAATTTTGCCCTGACAGGGGTAAGCTGCGACTGGGTGCTGTATCTGGATGCCGATGAACGGCTTACGGCAGCAGCTGTGGAAAAAATCAAGGCCATTAAGGCAGGGCCGCTGGACCACCAGTATTCCCTGGAGCGAATCAACATTGCCTTTGGCCACGAATTTCATCGGGGCGCCTTTGGCCCCGACCGGGTTACCCGGCTGTTTCCTGCCGGACAGGTCCGGTGGGAACACAAGGTGCATGAGCGGCCGGTGTGTCCCCTGCCGCTGACGGCGCTGACGGAAAGCCTGCGGCATTTTACCTACGATTCCTTCCAGCAGTGGTGGGATAAGGCTGGACACTACACCACCATTTGGGCCCGGGACGCTTTTGAGCAGGGCCGCCGGGCCACCGCTGCCCAGGCCGCCCGCCATGCCCTGGGAGGGATGTTCAAGGTATACCTGCTGGAAGGGGGCATCCTGGAAGGCAGCATGGGCTTTATCGCCACCCTCCAGCACGGCATCTATACGGCCATGAAATACATGAAGCTGGTGGAGCGGGGGAGCCTGAAGAAAAAGGAGAAGTCTTGACAACTGCCCCGGGATTTGTTATAGTTGCCACGTAACGCGCAATGAAGGGGATGGCATCCCAGAGCGCCCGTTTTACAAGAGAGGCTGCGCAGTGCAGCAAGCAGGGTGGAACCGCGGAAGTGTACTCCCGTCCCTGTAATGTAGATAATCCTGTCTATATTACAGAGACGGGAGTTTTTGTATAGGAGGAGAAAACATGAATTTTCAAACCATCATTTTGACGCTCCAGGCCTACTGGGGCAAGCAGAAATGCATTATGGCCCAGCCCTATGATATTGAAAAGGGCGCCGGCACCATGAACCCTTCGACTTTTTTACGGGTACTGGGACCTGAACCTTGGAACGTTTGCTACGTAGAACCGTCCCGCCGCCCGGCTGACGGCCGCTACGGGGACAACCCCAACCGGCTGTTCCAGCACCATCAGTTCCAGGTCATTATGAAACCCTCCCCGTCCAATATCCAGGAACTGTACCTGGAAAGCCTGCGGGAACTGGGCATTCACCCGGAAGAACACGATATCCGCTTTGTAGAAGACAACTGGGAATCTCCTACCCTGGGTGCCTGGGGCATGGGCTGGGAAGTATGGCTGGACGGCATGGAAATCACCCAATTCACCTACTTCCAGCAAGTGGGCAGCCTGGACATCAAACCGGTGGCTGTAGAAATCACGTACGGCCTGGAACGGCTGGCCATGTACATCCAGGGCGTGGAAAACGTCTACGACATCAACTGGGTGGATAATGTAACCTATGGAGATGTGTTCCACACCAACGAAGTGGAACAGTCCCGCTACAGTTTCGAACTGGCCGATATCGACCTGCTGTTTGACCTGTTCGACAAGTACGAAAAGGAAGCCAAACGGATTATCCTTACCGGCAACATCCGTCCGGCCTACGACTACGTGCTGAAATGCTCCCACACCTTCAACCTTCTGGATTCCCGGGGCGCCATCAGCGTCAGTGAACGGACCAACTACATTTCCCGGGTACGGGCCCTGGCCAGACTGTGTGCTGCGGCTTATGTGGAACAACGGGCAAATCTGGGATTCCCCCTGCTGAAAAGAGGTAAAAAATAATGGCGAACTTGTTATATGAAATCGGAACGGAAGAAATGCCGGCCCAATACATGCCCGGCATTCTGAAAGAATACGGCGAATTGGCCGGCAAAAAACTCCAGGAAGCCCGGATTCCCTTTGGCTCCCTGAAAGTCTACGGTACTCCCCGGCGCATGGCCTTCCTGGCCAGCGAAGTGGCAGACCAGCAGCAGGATATGACCACGGAAAGCAAGGGCCCGGCCCTGAAGATTGCTTTTGACGCAGAGGGCAAACCCACCCGGGCCGCCCAGGGCTTTGCCCGGGGCCAGGGCGTGGACGTGGCGGACCTGGTGCAGCGGGACGGCTACGTATATGCCGTGAAACATTTGGCCGGCCAAAAGACCGTGGATCTGCTGCCCGGCATTTTGGACGATATTCTGCATTCTCTGAACTTCCCCAAAACCATGCGTTGGGCTGACTACGACTTTGGCTTTGTCCGTCCCTTCCGCTGGCTGTGCGCCCTTCTGGACGACCAGGTAATCCCGGTGGAAGCCAACGATGTAAAAAGCGGGAACCAGGTGCGGGGCCATCGTTTTCTCAGCAACCATTTGATTACCATTCCTACGGCTTCCGCCTATGAAAAGACCCTGGAAGACAATTTCATTATTGTGGATCCGGACAAGAGACGGGCTATGATCAAAAAGCAGATTGAGGAGCTGGCTGCCAAGGAAGGCGGCAAAGCAGCGATTTCTCCGGACCTGCTGGAAGAAGTGCTCTACCTGGTGGAATACCCCACGGCGCTGTGCGGCCATATTGACGACCGTTATCTGAAGCTGCCCAAGGAAGCCATCATCACCCCCATGCGGGATCATCAGAGATACTTCCCCATGTTTGATGCGGCCGGCAAGCTGATGCCCAAATTCATCACCGTCCGCAACGGCGGCGCTGAACATCTGGATATTGTAACCCACGGCAACGAACGGGTGCTGCGGGCTCGGCTGGACGATGCGGTCTTCTTCTTTGAAGGGGACAGAAAGAAAACTCTGGAACAGCACCGGGCTTCCCTGCATACGGTGGCCTTCCAGCATGGTTTGGGTAATATGTACGACAAGACCGAACGGCTGCGCAAACTGTGCGCTGCCCTGCTTCAAACCACCAATCTGCCCGCTGACGGCGCTGCCCTGGACCGGGCCGCTGCCCTGTGCAAGGCCGACCTGGTTACCGGCATGGTAACCGAGTTTACGGAACTCCAAGGTACCATGGGCCGGGAATATGCCCTGTTAGATGGGGAAGGCCAAGCTGTGGCCCAAGCCATTGGGGAACAATATATGCCCCGGTTTGCCGGCGATGAACTGCCCCAAAGCAACGAAGGCCGCATTCTGGCCATTGCCGATAAATTGGACAACATTATGGCTACCTTCAGCCGGGGCATGGCGCCCACCGGCTCCCAGGATCCCTATGCCCTGCGGCGTCAGGCTCTGGGTATCCTGAACATCCTTTCCGACGGCAATGTACACTTCCCCCTGGGTAAGATTTTGGAAGTTACTCTGAAGAACCTGCCGGTGGAAGTGGAAAATCTGGCCAAACTCATCGACAGCGTAAAAGACTTCTTTGCCCAAAGAGCCAAGAATATGCTGTTAGACAAGGGCCTGCGCTACGATGTGGTAGATGCAGTGCTGGCAGTGCCGGTCGGCGATGATCTGGCCAATGTATTTGTGCAGGCTGACGACCTGACTGCTTACCTGGAAATGCCCCAGGCTGCGGACAGCATCCAGGCTTTTACCCGGGTAGAAAATATCAGCAAGAACCACGAAGTGGAAAATGGGGTGGATGCTGCCCTGTTCCAGGATCCTGCGGAAAAAGCCCTGTGGGAAGTGCTGCAAAAAGTGGAAGTGACTACGGTGCCCCTGGAAGCGGCCTGTGCCTTTAAGAAGGTACTGGAAGCCAACGATGTGCTGGCGGCTCCGGTGAATGCCTTCTTTGATGCAGTAATGGTTATGGACAAGGACGAAGCGGTGAAAAACAACCGTCTGGCCCTGATGCAGGAAGTAAAGCGTCAGGTAAACCAAACGGCGGACCTGAGCCAGCTGATCATGAAATAAAAAACGGCGGAGCCCAGCTCCGCCTATAGGAAAAGGGACTGTGCCGCGGCACAGTCCCTTTTCCTATTCTTCCTTGTACAATACGTCTTCGTATTCTTTTTTGCGTTTGAAAACCCCGGCTGCATAGGAGCATTGGGGAATGATTTTGGCCTGCTGCTGCCGGGCCATTTCTGCCACGCTGTAGACCAGCTGGCCGGCGATGCCCTGGCCGCCGTAATTGGGATCCACGATGGTATGGTCCAGGGTCCAGACCTTTCCTTCCGGTACAAAGGTACAGGTGCCAATCACCTTGTCCCCGTCGTAGGCTGCGGCCCGTTTATGGGTGAGTTCCTGAATGATTTCAATAGCTGCCATAGTATCTTCCTCCTTGTGCTGACAGTAGTTCATAGCTCTAGTATAGTACAGAATGGCAAAAAAAGCGGGCATTTTTTCGCTGTCCGCTTTTTCAAGAGAAAAGTAATTCAATTTGTTACAGTTTTACCAGGACTTGGGCCAGATCATCCCGCAGATCTTCCCAGTCTTCCAGGCCTACGGAGAAACGCAGCAGGGTATGGGTAATGCCCTTTTCTTCCGCTTCTTCCGGGGTCAGGTCCGCATGGGTCTGGGTAATGGGATAGGTAATCAGGCTTTCTGCGCCTCCCAGGCTTTCTGCAAACTGGATCAGTTTTACGCTTTCCAGAACCGTTTTGGCGGCTTCTGCGGTTTTTACGTAGAAGGAAATCATGCCGCCGAAGCCAGAAGCCTGCTTTTTCTGGATTGCATAGCCCGGATGGTCCGGCAGGCCGGGGTACAGCACCTTGACAATCTGGGGCTGCTCCTGCAGCCACTTGGCCAGGTGCTGGGCATTGTTTTCGTGCTGCTTCATGCGCAGGGGCAGGGTGCGCAGGCTGCGGAGCATCAGCCAGGCGTCAAACACGCTGAGCATGGCGCCGGTGGTCTTGTAGATCAGGCGCAGCCGGGCAGCAATTTCCGGGTCCTTGCTGATAACGAAGCCGGCCAGGATGTCGTTGTGGCCAGCCAGATATTTGGTGCCGCTGTGGAGCACAATATCGGCGCCCAGTTCCAGGGGACGCTGGAAGTAGGGGGTCAGGAACGTATTGTCTACAATCACCAGAAGGTTGTGGGCCGCTGCCAGTTCGTGAAGGGCTTTAAGGTCCGTAATTTCCATGGTGGGATTGGTGGGGGTTTCCAGGTAAATGGCTTTGGTAGCCGGGGTAATGGCTGCTTCCACCGCTTTCAGATCGCTGGTGTGGACGGCGGAGAAGGAAAGGCCCAGGGGTTCGTACACGGAACGGAACATCCGGAAGGAACCGCCGTACAGGTCAAAGCCGGTGATGATGTGGTCCCCGGTTCCAAACAGGCGCATTACGGCGTCAATGGCGGCCATGCCGGTGGAAAAGCACAGGGCATCCACGCCGCCTTCCAGGGTAGTCATTACTTTTTCCAGGCGTTCGTGGGTGGGGTTGGATTCCCGGGTGTAGGCATAGCCCGTGGACTTGCCCAGTCCCGGATGGGCAAAGGTAGAAGTACAGTAGATGGCCGGGGATACGGCTCCCAGTGCATCGTTGGGGCCGTCCCCGTGGATACAGGCAGTGTTAAATTTCATGGCAGTTTCCTCCTTAGAATTCACCTGGGGTGAAGACAATACATAGTTAATTAATATACTTTTAACGATGCCTATACATTACTGTTTTCCTGTAGGTTTGTCAAGGTGGAACGGACCCTTATAGAATGGGGCTGGCAGGGGTAAAGTGGTTTTCTAATCCCGGCGGCTGTGATATAATCTTTGGGTACAAATGATTTTAAAAGATTTCGATAGGCGGTGAAGAAATGAGCGTAACAGTAAGTGATGTAAAGCATATCGCAAATCTGTCCCGGCTGAATGTACCGGCGGACGAAATGGACAAGTTTGTAGAGCAGTTTAACCAAATCTTGAATTATGCTGAAATCTTAAAGAAAGTGGATACCGAAGGAATTGAACCTTCTCCCTACGTACTCCCCATCAGCAATGTGCTGCGGGAAGACGTGCCCCAGCACGGCGTAAGTCATGAAGAGGCAATGGAGAATGCTCCGGAAGAATACGAGGGCGGTTTTAAGGTTCCTCGGGTCATCGAATAAGAGGAGGCAGAACAGTGGCTTTATATAACGAAACAGCACACGAGCTTCATGAGAAGCTGGTGAAAAAAGAAATCAGCTCCGTTGAGCTGACCAAAGCCGTTTATGACCGGATTGACGCAGTGGAAGATCAGGTCAAGGCTTACCTGACTTTGGATAAGGAAAACGCCCTGGCACAGGCTGCCAAGGTGGATGCCAAAATTGCAGCGGGAGAAACCCTTCGGCCTTTGGCTGGGGTGCCCGGCGCCATCAAAGACAATATCAGCACCAAAGGCCTGCGCACCACCTGCGCTTCCAAGATGCTGGAAAACTTTATTCCTGTTTACGATGCCCATGTCATCGAAAAACTGAGACAGGACGAAACCATTTTCCTGGGCAAGACCAACATGGACGAATTTGCCATGGGCTCTACCACGGAAACTTCCCATTTCCAAATTACCCACAATCCCTGGGATCTGTCCCGGGTACCGGGCGGTTCTTCCGGCGGCAGCGCTGCTGCCATTGCAGCCGGCGAAGCCATTTGGAGCCTGGGCAGTGATACCGGCGGTTCCATCCGTCAGCCCGCTTCCTTCAACGGCTGCGTAGGGATTAAACCCACCTATGGCCGGGTTTCCCGTTATGGCTGTGTAGCTTTTGCTTCTTCCCTGGACCAGATTGGACCCATTACCCGGGACGTCACCGACGCTGCCCTGGTACTGAACACCATCTGCGGGGTAGATGCCCACGATTCCACCTCCTACAACGCCCCGGTGCCTGATTTCACCAAGGCTCTGCGGCAGGATGTAAAGGGTCTGACCATTGGTCTGCCCAAGGAATATTTCGGTCAGGGCACGGATCCCAAGGTTGCTGAACAGATCCGCCTGGCTGCCAAGAAATACGAAGAACTGGGTGCCAAGGTCATTGAAGTGTCCCTGCCCCATACGGAATATGCCGTAATTACCTATTACATCATTGCTCCGGCTGAAGCTTCCGCCAACCTGGGCCGTTACGACGGCGTACGGTATGGTTTCCGGGATGCCCAAGCGGAATCCGCTCCGGAAATGATGCGCAAGAGCCGTACCGAAGGCTTCGGCCAGGAAGTACGCCGCCGCATTATGCTGGGCACCTACGTACTCAGCTCCGGTTACTATGATGCCTACTACAACAAGGCCATGCAGGTACGGACCCTGATCCGCCGGGACTTTGACGAAGCCTTCAAGCAATGCGATGTACTGATGACTCCCACTTCCCCTGTGGTTGCTTATCCTCTGGATGGGAAAATGGATCCCCTGACGGTCTACATGCTGGACGTAACCACCATCCCGGTGAATATGGCCGGCCTGCCCGGTATTTCCATTCCCTGCGGCTTTGTGGATGGGATGCCGGTAGGTGCGCAGCTGATCGGCAAGGCCCTGGATGAGGAAACCCTGCTGCGGGCTGCTTACACCTTTGAACAGGCTACGGATTTCCATAAATCTGTGGCGTCCCTGGGAGGTAAGAAATAATGACAGAATATATTACCGTAATCGGTTTGGAAGTCCATGCAGAACTGAAAACCAAAACCAAGGCTTTCTGCTCCTGCTCTACGGAATTCGGCGGCGCCCCCAACACCCATGTGTGCCCGGTTTGCCTGGGCATGCCCGGTGCCCTGCCCGTAATCAATAAACAAATGGTGGAATTTGCCCTGCGTTTTGGCCTGGCCGTGAACTGCGACATCCAACACTACAGCAAATTCGACAGAAAGAACTACTTCTATCCGGATTTGGCCAAAGCCTACCAGATTTCCCAATTCTATCAGCCCATCTGCCTGAACGGCCATGTGGACATCAACGTGGATGGGGAAACCAAACGCATTGGCATTACCCGGATCCATATGGAAGAAGATGCCGGCAAACTGGTGCACTCCGGTGCCTCCATCAGCACTTCCGATTTCTCCGCCGTGGACTACAACCGTGCCGGCGTACCCCTGATTGAAATCGTATCCGAACCGGATATGCGCAGTGCCGCTGAAGCCCGGGCCTATATGGAAAAACTGCGTTCCTATTTGCAGTACACCGAAGTCTGCGATGGGAAAATGCAGGAAGGCAGCATGCGCTGCGATGCCAACATTTCCATTATGCCTGTAGGCGCCAAGAAATTCGGCACCCGTGCAGAAATCAAGAACCTGAACTCCTTCAAAGCCCTGGAAAGAGCCATTGAATACGAAGTAGAACGCCAGAAGGAAATCCTGGAAGACGGCGGCCATGTGGTACAGGAAACCCGTACCTGGGACGATGCCCAAGGCATGACCTTCTCCATGCGTTCCAAGGAAGAAGCCCACGATTACCGCTACTTCCCGGAACCGGACCTGGCTCCCATCATCATTGATGATGCCTGGATCGAACGGGCCAGAAAAGCCCTGCCGGAACTGCCGGATGCCCGGAAGGAACGGCTGATCAAGGAAAAAGGTTTGCAGGAATACGATGCAGAACTGTTGGTAGCCGACAAGAAAATGGCCGAGTACTTCGATGCTGCCATTGAAGGCGTGGAAGACGTAAAAGGTGTAGCCAACTGGATGCTGGGTGACGTTTCCGCCTACCTGAATGCCAACAACTGCACCATCAGCGAGTTCCCCATTTCTGCCAAGCATTTGGGCGAAATGGTCAACCTGATCAAAAAAGGCGTTCTGTCCAGCAAGCTGGCCAAGAAGGTCTTTGCAGAAATGCTCAAGAGTGATAAAGCTCCTTCCGTACTGGTGAAGGAACTGGGCCTGGAACAAGTCAGCGATGCTGGTGCCATCCAAGCCATGGTGGATGAAGTGATTGCAGCCAACCCGCAGTCCGTTGCCGACTTCAAGGCCGGCAAGGATAAGGCCATTGGCTTCCTGGTAGGCCAGATCATGAAGAAATCCCGTGGGAAAGCCAACCCGGGCATGGTCAACCAGCTGATCATCAAAACCATCAAAGGGGAATAAGAAAAACTGACCTGGCTTGCCAGGCAGTGCGGAAAGTCTGAAGTCTAAGCCTGTAGGGATACTTTGCTTAGAATTTGCCGCAGGGCGGTGCCTAGGTGCCGCCGGCGGGGAATATAAGCGAAGGGATGCCTGCGGGCTGGACTTCGGACTTTTTTTGTGGAAAATTTTGGCGTCAGGCGCTTGGGGTGGGCAGGGCAGTTCACAAACTATTCGCTTTTGGCATAGAAGTAAATGATAGATAGGTATTTTACATTTTTGAACAAACAAGGTAGTATGATGACAAGAAAGAACCAAAACCTGCAAACCCTATGGCAGTTATTGCCATTGCTTGTCCGGCTGCTTGGCCGCAGAAAGGAGTGCTGAATATGCTGCACCAACGGGCCCCCAGACCCTTACTGGGAAAAGTATTGATGATGTTTTTGCTGCCCGCCCTGCTGCTGGGGACGTTTACCGCCCAGCGGCTGAAAAGCAGCCCGGCTGCGGCCCTTTCCTCAGAGGAAGAACCGGTTCAGCAGGAACTGGGCATGATCCAATGGCCTCAGAACCTGAACGCGGTCCGCTACGAAGTGGAAATTTTCCCGGCGGACAAAACTTCCCCGGATCCCCAAAAGCCGGCACCCCAGGCGGTGTACCGGAATGAGCAGGTGTTTACCAGCAACCTGCTTTTGCCGGAGCAGCAATTTGCCCAGGAGCGGAAGCAGAACATTCCCCTTTTGTGGCGGGTCCGGGCCTTTGACCTGGACGGCAACCCCATTACCCCCTACTCTCAGCCCCAAAGCCTGACCCAGAGCTGGCGGAAGGTGGACCGGGATGCTCCTCTGCCCCGGCCCAGTGCCACCAAGGGCAATGCTACGGTGCTGCTGTACCCGGTATATGCCTATACGGGCAACCCGGGGGCAGAAAAATACGAAGTGGAAGTGACGGACCGGTATCCGGAAAATCCCGAGGGCTACCTGACTTCCCGCTACCGGGTCTATGCAGAAGAAACGGTGCTGACGGACCTGTATGATGCAGAGCCCCGGATTGGGGAATTCTACTGGCGGGTCCGGGGCATGGATAAGAACGGCCGGCCGGTAGGGATTTGGAGTGAACCCCAGAAGATTACCAACAACCCGGATAAGAAATGGGTGGCGGGAATTTACGGGGACAGCATTTCCCACGGGGGCGGGCACCTGTCCTTTAGTCCCGTGGACTACGCCTACAGCTATGGGCACTATCTGAATTTCCCGGTAATCAACCTGTCCCAAAGCGGGGATACCAGTGAAATGATGGTGGACCGGTTTGATCAGGACGTGACGCCCTTTCATATCCAGTATCTGCTGATTATGGGCGGCAGCAACAGCCTTCGGGCTGGGGTGCCCGCAGAAGACGTGATTGCAGACCTGAAAACCCTGCAGCAGAAGGCCCGGGAACGGGGAATTATGCCCATCCTGCTGACCCTTCCGCCCATCAATCCGGCCAACATTCAAAAGGCTTTTGATGAACCTACGGACGAAAACTGGCAGGCTGCCTTTGCTGAAGTAAACCGGTTTATCCGTACCCAGCCCCATATTGATGTGGCGGCGCCCTTTGAGGCAATGGGGGACGAGCTTCCCACCAATTTGGCCCTGGACGGCATCCATGGGGACTGGAACATGAAAAAAATCATGGGCCGGGTCATCAACCAGCATATCGGAGAATTCAAACCGTTATCATGAGCTAAGGGGGAAAGGAAGAATGTTTATGCAGAAAAAACGGTGTTTGGCCGGACTGGCAGGACTGCTTTGCTGCCTTTCTTTGGCGGCCTGCGGGTCAGTGGCGTCTACAGGAACGGGCAGCAGCACGGCCCAGGAAACCAAAACGGCGGCTACGGAGAAAACGGCTTCCGCCAGCGCATCACAGAAGACGATGCCAATTAGGCTAACCGTAAATGGAAAGCAGGTGAAAGCCCATTTCAATGACTCAGCTCCTGCCCAGGAACTTTTGGGACAGCTGCCCAAAACGGTTACCCTGAATCCGTCGGACAACGATTTTTGTGGGGATACCCTGGACCTGTCCTATAAAGCCAGCGATGTGCAAAGCGGATATAAAAACGGGGACCTGGCTTACTGGCCGCCGGCCAAGAACTTTGTCATATTCGTAAAGGACGAGGAAAAATCTGCGTCCATTGGCAATCTGGTAATTTTGGGCCATGTGGATGAACCCCAAGCCGTCCTGAACGCCTTGCAGGGAACCTTAAAAGTTGAAATAGCCAAAGCCCAGTGAGCTGGGCACAGCGGAGACTGCTTCCCAGGGAGCAGTCTCTCTTGCGTACCTGAAACTTTCCGCAGACAGGAGGAATTACTATGGAACTGCGCCTGTTACAATATTTCCTGATGGTGGCTCAGGAAGAAAATATCACCAAAGCAGCGGAACTGCTGCACCTGACCCAGCCCACCCTGTCCCGGCAGCTGGCCCAACTGGAAAAAGAACTGGGAGAGAAATTGTTTGTCCGGGGACGCCATTTTCATTTAACCGAAACCGGGGTAATCCTGCGTCATCAGGCCCTGGAAATCGTGTCCATGATGGACAAGCTGGAAAATGATATCCATCACCATGGGGAAGTTGCCGGCAATATCCGCATCGGCTGCGGAGGCCTGAAATGTGTCCAGTTTTTGATGCGGTGCATGACGGAGTTCCAGCAGGAATATCCGGAGGTGACCTTTGACCTCCAAAACAGCAATGCGGTGGACATTAAGGAACAGCTGGAGCATGGCACCCTGGATTTGGGCGTCATGATGGAGCCGGTGGATACTTCTTCCTTTGATTACATCCGCATGAAGGATGTGGATTATTGGGGACTGCTGATGGCGGCGGACTGCCCTTTGGCCCAGAAGGAATACATTACGGAAAAGGACTTGAAGGATCTGCCCATTATTGTCAGCAACCGGCAGATTCTCCGGGGGGAGCTCCAGCATTGGCTGAAGGGAAGGCTGAACATCAGGGCTACCTACAATATCATTACCAATGTGGCCAATGTAGTCAGGGAGGGCTATCTGAAGGCCCTGACCATTGATGGGGTGGTATCCCTGTATGATCCCCAAAAGGTGGTGTTCCGCCGGTTGGAACCGGTCCTTCCGGCTACTTCTGTGCTGGCCTGGAAGCGGTTCACCCCGGAGCTTCATGCGGTAGAAAAATTTTTGGAGTTCTTCCGGAAAAAGCACGATGCATATACGCCCCAAGACTAATGGCAGCGCTGGCTTTCCAGCGCTTTTTTTGCATCGTTAGAATGCCTTTCAGGCATTGGATGCAAGCTGAAATAGGTATTTTACATTCTAATGGGAAAAAGGTAGAGTAGAAGCAGAAAGCAAACATAACTGATAGGGAGGAACGCATATGAAAGGAAAATGGATGCTGGTTACCGGTGTATTGCTGGTGGTGGGAATGCTGGCAGGAGGCTGCGGCAGTGCCCAGTCGTCCCAAGGCGGGCAAAGCCAGCCGGCCGCCCAGCCGGGAAAAACAGCGGCAGCCCAGGAAAATACGGCAAAAGGTCCGGTGGACCTGAAACACGCCAAACTGAAAATTACGGTAGGGGATCAGGTGCTGTGGGCTACGGTGGAAGACAATGCCACCATGCGCGCCCTGGCCCAGAAACTGCCGCTGACCCTGGATATGCAAAATCTGTACGGCCGGGAAATGTGCTATCGGTTTGGCGCCGGTACTTTCCCTACAGAAAAGACCCGGTCCGACCGCTACGCTGTAGGGGATCTGGTGTACTGGGCTCCCCGGGGAAGCTTTGTGATTCTCTACAAGCAGAATGGGGAAGAATTTGAACGGCAGCAATTGGGCCATATTGACCAGGGCGTAGAGCTTTTTGACGGGGCCGGGGACAAGAAGGTTACCTTTGAGCTGCAGCAGTAGACTGGAGGCAGGACGCTATGCAAAAAAGAAACTGGAAGGGCCTGTGGGCCCTGATACTGGGACTGGTACTGCTTTTCGCTGCAGGCTGCGGGGAGAGTTCTTCTGCCAGCCAGCCGGCTGCCCAGGCAGCCAAGGCTGTAAATCAACAGAGTGCCGGCAGCCATATCCTCATCGCTTATTATTCCCATACGGGAACTACCCGGGCAGCTGCAGAGAAAATTCATCAGCTGGTGGGCGGGGACCTGGTAGAATTGCAGCCGGAGAAACCCTATCCGGCCGACCATCAGGAGCATCTGCAAATGGTCATCAAGGAAATTGAAAGCAATGCCCGGCCCAAGCTGAAAACCAAAATCGACCATATGGAACAGTACGATACCGTATTTGTGGGCTATCCCATCTGGGATTATCAGGCACCGTTGATGATGAACACCTTTTTGGAATCCTACGACCTTTCCGGGAAAAAAGTGGTGCCCTTTTGTACCAGCGGCGGCTATCCCATTGAAAAAAGTGTGGGCATCCTAGAGGCTTCGGCCAAAGGAGCCCAAGTGACAGAGGGCCTGCGCTACAGCGGCAGTGAGCAGGAATTGCGGGATTGGCTGGCCAAGGTTGGCGTTCCCCTCAAAAAATAAAAACAGTGCCGGAGACAGCGCAAAAATTGGCAGGAGGGAATTTACCCTCCTGCTTTTTTTGCGAAATTGTCTGGGAAAATCGGGATTTACAACGGGCTTGAGAAGGCGTACTCTATGGCTGTAAAGGTTTCTTTCAGCAGGAGGGGAACAACATGGAAAGAAAATGGGGCGGCGCTTTACTAGGAGCGCTGCTGGCGCTGAGCCTTATGGCAGCAGGCTGTGCCGGTGAAAAAACGGCCAAGGCGGACCAGAAACAGACGGGCATCAAACAGGCTGCCCGGGTGCAGCAGAAGAATTGGCCGGGCGGCGTAATTAATCTCAGCCGGGCCCGGGTGCGGATTACCCTGGGGGACAAGGTGCTGTGGGCCTCGGTGGAGGATAATGCCACCACCCATGCCCTGGTAGGGGAACTGCCCATCACCCTGGCCTTAAAGGACCTGGACGGGCAGACGGCGGTGTACTACCAGGATGTGGACCAGTTTCCCACGGACAATCTCCAGATGGGAGGCTACAAGGCGGGGGATATCGTCTTCTGGCCGGAAAAGGACCGGTTTGTGCTGTTCTACAAAAGCGGCGGACCCCAGTTTACCGGGCAGGTACTGGGTCACGTAGAAGGCGATTTGCAGCTTTTGGCAGGAAATCAGCTGGCCACCTTTGATCTGTTTCTGCAATAGGTACCAAAGGCGCTGCAACGGGAGAAGTCTGCGTTGACTTTTCCCGTTTTTTGTTGTATAGTATAAAAACTAGTGTGAAACTCGCACTACCGCCCGGAGGGGTTCCTGAAACTCCGGAAGGAGTACCGTATTCGGCGAGTCTTGGATGAGGGAGGTGCAAACATGTACGCAATTATTCGTACCGGCGGCAAACAATACCGCGTCAGTGAAGGTGATGTGCTGAACATCGAAAAACTGAACGTTGAAGAAGGCCAGGAAGTCGTTTTTGACGATGTTCTGACTGTAGTCAACGACGGCGATGTAAAGGTAGGCAATCCTACTGTTGCAGGCGCTAAAGTAACTGCTAAAGTTGCTAAACAAGGCAAAGCTGATAAGATTTTTGTTTTCAAATACAGAGCAAAATCCAACTATCGCAAACGCCAGGGTCATCGTCAACCGTATACTCAGGTTGAGATCACTTCTATCGAAGCATAAGTCATGATTCAAGTAGATATTTACTACAACGATCAGGACAAAATCAGCGGGTACCGGGTTTCTGGACATGCCGATTCTAATCCGGAAGGGTTCGATCAGGTATGTGCGCTGGTATCCCTGGATACGCAGCTTCCCGTACTGGGCATGGAGCGTGTGCTCCGCCATAAAGTGCAGTGCGCTGTCGATGAGGCAGACGGAACGCTGGAAGTAAGACTGGAGGATGCTCCCAATGAGCAAACGGAAGTCCTGCTAAAGACCATGGTCTGCGGGCTTCAAGAGCTGAAACGGTATTATCCCCAGTATCTGACTACTGAAGAACACAGGAGGTGAGCAAAGTGTTCGAATTGATTCTTCAATTACACGCCCATAAAAAAGGTTCTGGTTCCACCCACAACGGCCGTGACTCCAACGCACAGCGTCTGGGTACGAAAGCTCATGATGGTCAGCTGGTAACTGCTGGTTCCATCATCGTTCGTCAACGTGGGACCCGTTTCCATATGGGTCAAAACGTAGGCATGGGTAAAGATTACACCATCTATGCAAAAGTTGCCGGCAAGGTTGCTTTTGAAAGAAGCGGTAAAGATCGTCGCTTGATCAGCGTTTACCCGGTTGAAGCCGAAGCATAAAATAAGAGAGGGGCTGCTGCAGAAAGCTTTTTGCAGTGGCTCCCTTTTTGTCATGCTGCAGAAGCAGGGGAAAGGGAAGGATTATGGAAGCCAAAGAACGGGAACAGGTACGCGCCTATGTGGGCGCAGGCTTGCAGAGCCTATGGCAGGATAATACGGAAGATGCCCAGGGCAATGTAATGTGGGCCCAGCTGGCCCTTCAGGATCTGACCCAAGCCAAGCTCCTTCTGCCAGCCCAAGAGCTGGCGGCGCTGGACAAAACCCTTGAGAAATTGGGCAGGACCCCCAAACTGGCGGCCAATGCCCAGGACTCCCTTTTGGATCTGGAAGGCGTCCGTTGTTATGATTGCGGCAGGTTTTTGATTTTTTATCGGTACAATGCCGGTTATGACCTGGTGGCGATTGTGCGTCTGGCCTGGGACCAGCCTGCCTGGCAGGAACTGGTGCGGGACGGCCGGGAAAAAACTGAACCCCAAAAGTCTTAAAAACCAGAAAAAAGGTATTGTATTACCGTGAAATACGTAGTATAATAATTGTCCATGAAGTTTTTATAGCAGGATGAATAGGTTCCGCGAGTGCTCAGTGGTTGGACATCGCGTTCCCGCTCAAGTGAGGAGAGGAGCACGACATGATGACTGAGAAAACGTACACGATACAAGGCTGATCAATCTCTCTAATTGACCGCCTTGTTATTTTTTTTGTTTAGAAAGACCTGCCCAGAGAAAAGGAGTGAGAACCCACATGTTTAAGCCGGTTCATAATGGCGACCGTTTGCGGTACAGTTATGCCAAGATCAAAGAAGTATTGAAAATGCCTCATTTGATCGACTTACAGAGAAAATCTTATGAGTGGTTCATAAGAGAAGGTTTATATGATGTTTTCCAGGATGTTTCTCCTATTAAGGATTTTACCGACAACCTGGAACTGAGCTTTGAGAATTTCACCATCGGCGATCCCAAATACGATGTGGAAACCTGCAAGGAAAAGGACGCAACCTATGCCGCTCCTTTGAATGTAGATGTCCGCCTGCTGTACAAGGATACCGGGGAAATCAAGGAATCCACCGTATTCATGGGTGACTTCCCCCTGATGACCGATACCGGTACCTTCGTGATCAACGGCGCAGAACGGGTTATCGTCAGCCAGCTGGTGCGTTCTCCTGGCGTTTACTACGCCAAGGACATGGACCCCATGGGCAAGTTCCTGTACGGCACCACCGTTATTCCTAACCGGGGCGCCTGGATTGAATACGAAACCGACCTGAACGAAATCATCTACGCCCGTGTGGACCGGACCCGTAAGCTGCCGGCTACGGCTCTTTTGCGGGTGATGGGCCTGCCCACCAACGATGATATTATTGCCACTTTCGGCGAACATCCGTACCTGGTTGCTACCCTGGCCAAGGACAGCACCAAGAACGAAGACGATGCACTGCTGGAAATCTACCGGAAACTGCGTCCCGGCGAACCTGCCAACCTGGAAAACGCCGAACAGCTGATCCGGAATATTTTCTCCGACAACCGCCGCTATGACCTGGCCAATGTAGGCCGTTACAAGGTCAACAAGAAACTGGGCTGGCGTCAGCGCCTTTTGGGCAAGGAATTGACTTCTCCCCTGGCCTTCGAAAACCCCGATGGCACCCAGGGCGAAGTGGTTCTGCCCGCTGGCACCGTGATTGGCGACGAAGAAATCAACACCATTGAAGAAAGCGGTCTGTTCAAGGATGCCGGCTATGCCGAGGTCTGGGTAAAATTCCAGGAACATCCGGAACGCATGATTGTTACGAAAGATATTGACGCTTCTGTTCGGACCATTACCCCGGCGGACGTAATTGCTTCCTTTGGCTACCTGCTGAACGTGATCGACGGTATGGAAGGCAAGGACGATATCGACCATTTGGGCAACCGGCGTGTACGCTGCGTAGGCGAACTGCTGCAAAACCAATTCCGTATCGGCCTGTCCCGTATGGAACGGGTAATCCGGGAACGGATGACCCTCCAGGATGCCGACGTGATTACGCCCCAGGCCCTGATCAATATCCGCCCGGTGGTTGCTGCGGTAAAAGAATTCTTTGGCAGCAGCCAGTTGTCCCAGTTCATGGACCAGAACAACCCTCTGGCCGAACTGACCCACAAACGCCGTCTGTCCGCTTTGGGACCTGGCGGTCTGTCCAGAGAAAGAGCTGGCTACGAAGTCCGCGACGTCCATCCTTCCCACTATGGCCGTATGTGTCCTATTGAAACCCCTGAAGGTCCTAACATCGGCCTGATCGGTTCTTTGGCTACCTATGGTGTGGTGAACAAGTACGGTTTCATTGAAACCCCGTACCGCAAGGTGGACAAGAAAAACAAGAAGGTTACCAACGAAATCGTTTACCTGACTGCTGATGAAGAAGATAACTACGTTATTGCCCAGGCCAACGAACCGTTGAATGATGACAACTCCTTTGTCAACGAGCACGTTATTGCCCGTGATAAGAACGATGTGCTGTCCATTTCCCCCAGCCGGGTTGACTTCATGGACGTTTCTCCTAAACAGGTAATGTCCATTGCTGCTGCCCTGATTCCTTTCCTGGAAAACGATGACGCCAACCGGGCCCTGATGGGTGCCAACATGCAGCGTCAGGCTGTGCCCCTGCTGAACCCCAAAGCTCCTGTAGTGGGTACCGGCATGGAATACAAGGTGGCTGTGGACTCCGGGGTCTGCATCCTGGCCAAGCACGCCGGCACGGTAAAATACGTCAGCGGCGACAAGATCCTGGTTACCCGGGACGACAACGGCGGCATTGACGAATACAACGTGCTGAAATTCAAACGTTCCAACCAGAGCACCTGCGTCAACCAAAGACCCATTGTCTACAAGGGCGACAAGGTGGAAGAAGGCCAGGTACTGGCCGATGGTCCTGCTACGGATCACGGTGAACTGGCCCTGGGCCGCAACGCCATTGCTGCGTACATGCCCTGGGAAGGCTACAACTACGAAGATGCTGTACTGCTTTCCGAAGACCTGGTAAAAGACGACGTATTTACGTCCATTCACATTGAAGAATACAACTGTGATGCCCGTGATACCAAACTGGGACCTGAAGAAATCACCCGGGATATTCCCAACGTTTCTGAAGAAGCCCTGAAGGATCTGGACGAAGACGGTATCATCCGGATTGGTGCAGAAGTTCGCCCTGGCGACATTCTGGTAGGTAAGGTAACTCCTAAGGGAGAAACCGAACTGAGCGCTGAAGAGCGCCTGATCCGTGCCATCTTTGCCGAAAAGGCCCGGGAAGTCCGGGATAACTCCCTGCGGGTTCCCCACGGCGAATCCGGTATCATTGTCAGCGTCAAGGTATTCACCCGTGAAAACGGCGATGAACTGCCTCCTGGCGTAAACAAGCAGGTACGGGTACATATCGTACAAAAACGGAAAATCAGTGAAGGCGATAAGATGGCCGGCCGTCACGGCAACAAGGGTGTTGTTTCCCGGATTATGCCCCGTGAAGATATGCCCTTCCTGCCCAACGGCGAACCGGTACAAATCGTACTGAACCCCCTGGGCGTACCTTCCCGTATGAACATCGGTCAGATTTTGGAAGCCCATCTGGGCTGGGCCGCCTGCTCTTTGGGCAGAAGAATCGAAGAAAAGGATCCCAACCTGGAAGCAGAGCTGCGGGAAGCCGGCTATGACTATGACCAATTTGGCATGCCCCAAACGGTGGACCATGCGGTACAGGTAGCTGTTCCTGTGTTCGATAGTGCCCACGATGAAGAAATGGGCAAGACCCTGAAGCTGGCCGGTGTAGACCCCAGCGGCAAGACCACCCTGTATGACGGCCGTACCGGCGAACCCTTTGATAACCCGGTTACCGTAGGCTGCATCTACTACCTGAAGCTTCACCATTTGGTTGCCGATAAGATCCATGCCCGTTCTACCGGCCCGTACTCCCTGGTTACCCAGCAGCCTCTGGGTGGTAAGGCACAGTTCGGCGGACAGCGCTTTGGTGAAATGGAAGTTTGGGCGCTGGAAGCTTACGGCGCTGCCTATACCCTGCAGGAAATCCTGACCGTTAAGTCCGATGACGTGGTAGGCCGTGTGAAAGCCTATGAAGCCATCGTTAAGGGCGAAAATATTCCTGAACCCGGCGTGCCTGAATCCTTCAAGGTATTGGTGAAGGAAATGCAGAGCATCGGCCTGGATATCCAAGTGCTGGATGAAGATGATGAAGAAATCGATTTGGATGACGAAGATGAAGATATCGGAATGGGCGATATTGCCAGAGAACTGGACATGGATATGGCCAGCAAGACTCCCAGTACCGCAGCCAATATCGGCACCGAAGCTCCTGCCAGCGAGGATGACCTGAGCCCGGATGAAGATCAGCCGGAAACCAGTGATTTTGATGTGATTGCCGATATCGGGAATATGAGCCTGGATGATTCCCAAGATGACGGCAACGATTCTGATGAAGAGTAGAAAGGAGTGAGTGCTCTTGTTAGACGTAAATAAATTTCATTCTATGCGTATCGGCTTGGCCTCTCCCGAAAAGATCAGATCTTGGTCCCACGGGGAAGTAACCAAACCGGAAACGATCAACTATAGAACCCTGAAACCGGAACGGGATGGTTTGTTCTGCGAACGGATTTTTGGACCTACCAAGGATTGGGAATGCCATTGCGGCAAGTACAAACGCATCCGTTATAAAGGGGTCGTCTGCGACAAATGCGGTGTAGAAGTTACTCGCTCCAAGGTCCGCCGCGATCGGATGGGCTCCATTGAACTGGCTGCTCCCGTATCCCATATCTGGTATTTCAAGGGAATTCCCTGCCGGATGGGCGCTATCCTGGACATTGGCCAAAGAGCCCTGGAAAAAGTCCTGTACTTTGCCAGCTACATTGTCCTGGATCCGGGCGATACCAACCTGACCAAAAAACAACTGCTGACCGAAGCAGAATACCAGGATAAACTCAGTGAATACGGCCCTACCTTCCGGGTGGGCATGGGCGCAGAAGCCATTAAGGAACTGCTCCATGAAATCAACGTAGAAGAACTGACTAAGGAACTGCGGGCTGCCCTGAAAACGGAAACCAGCCTGCAAAAGAGAAGAAATATTGTCCGTCGGCTGGATGTATGCGAAGCTTTCCTGAAAAGCGGCAACAAACCCGAATGGATGATTATGGATGTAATTCCGGTTATTCCTCCTGACCTGCGTCCTATGGTTCAGCTGGACGGCGGCCGTTTTGCCACCTCTGATCTGAACGACCTGTATCGCCGCGTTATCAACCGAAACAACCGTTTGAAGAAGCTGCTGGAGCTGGGCGCACCGGATATTATCGTGCGCAACGAAAAGCGTATGCTCCAGGAGTCTGTGGACGCCCTGATCGACAACGGCCGCCGCGGCCGTCCGGTCACCGGTCCCAACAACCGCCCGCTGAAGTCCCTGTCCGATATGCTGAAAGGTAAGCAGGGTCGCTTCCGTCAGAACCTGCTGGGTAAGCCGTTCCGTAATCGTGGTTGGCCCGGAATTGAAGATGCACCAGTGCGGTTTACCGAAGGAAATGGCGATCGAGCTGTTTAAGCCCTTTGTGATGAAGCGGCTGGTAGAGACCGGCGTGGCCTCTAACATTAAATCTGCCCGTAAGATGGTGGAGCGTGCCAACAACCCGGCCGTTTGGGACTCTCTGGAAGTGGTCATTAAGGATCACCCGGTGATGCTGAACCGTGCACCTACCCTGCACCGTTTGGGTATTCAGGCCTTTGAGCCGGTGCTGGTAGAGGGCCGCGCCATTAAGCTCCACCCTCTGGTGTGTACCGCTTTTAACGCCGACTTTGACGGCGACCAGATGGCTGTGCACGTGCCCCTTTCCGCAGAGGCGCAGGCAGAGGCCAGAATGTTGATGCTGGCTGCCAACAACCTGCTGAAGCCCTCTGACGGTAAGCCGGTGACCGTGCCTACCCAGGATATGGTGATCGGTTCCTATTATCTGACCATGATTAAGGGCGGCGAGCCGGGCTGCCCCACGGTGGAGAAAGACGCCCAGGGCAACGAATATACCCGCTATAACATTTACAGAGATAAGGACGAGGCCATGATGGCCTACCAGGAAGGCTCTTTGGGTCTGCACTCCGAGTGCCTGATCCGCTTCTCCAAGGAAGTGGACGGGGAAGTGCACGAGCACCTGGTTAAGACGACCATCGGTCGTGTGATCTTTAACGCCCCGGTGCCTCAGGACCTGGGTTTTGTGGATCGTTCCGATCCGGAGAATGAGTTTGTACCGGAGATCAGCTTTGTTGTAAAGAAGAAGCAGCTGGGCCAAATCGCCGAGAAGTGCATTCGCGTGCACGGTGTGGCCGTGGCATCCAAGGTGCTGGACGCTTTGAAGGCACAGGGCTATAAGT
>ONZZ01000071.1_pt1 | contig 88569 bp, 79 predicted proteins | sample 1671101 | NCBI WGS metagenome assembly ONZZ01 (sample SAMN06348122, study PRJEB24527) | human gut metagenome | biome: human gut; feature: ankylosing spondylitis patient; material: feces | host: Homo sapiens | place: China | collected 2015-10
AAGGCAGAGGTCTGCAAAACCTTTATCCCCAGTTCGATTCTGGGTGTCGCCTCCAATTTTGTATTTTCGCCGAGGTGGCGGAACTGGCAGACGCAAGGGACTTAAAATCCCTCGGAGAGTGATCTCCGTACCGGTTCGATTCCGGTCCCCGGCACCATTATTATATAAACACTGAAACAGACTTCCAAGGTGGGAGCCTGTTTTTTGTTATAGGTACAATTTTGGAAAATGCGTGTTTTTGGACAATGTTTTCTTAGAGTAGGCAGCAACTTTGTTTTACGTGACAATTTCTGGTAATTTTCCCTGGAAACTGTGCATTTTATTTCCGGCCCGGTCATTGTACAATGGAATCATTCCAAGCTTAGAGGAGATTGATATCCATGACCATAAAACGTGTACTTGCCATCCATGATCTGTGTTCCTTTGGCCGCTGTTCTTTGACTGCTGCCATGCCTGTGATTTCTGCCCTGGGCAGCCAGGTGAACCCGTTCCCCACGGCCCTCTATAGCAACAACCTGACCTATGGGGAGTTCTATAATACGGATCTGACCAGTCACATGAACCCTATGATGGACCAATGGGAAAAGCTGAACCTGCATTTTGACGCCATCTACAGCGGGTTCTTGGCCAATGCCGCCCAGACCGCTCTGGTCCGGGACGCCATCCGCCGCTTTGCCAAGGACGGCCAGCTGGTAGTGGTGGACCCTGCCATGGCTGATGACGGCAAGCTGTACGTGGTCTTTGACCAGACCATGGTGGAAGAAATGCGCAAGCTGGTGGCAGAAGCTACCTTGATTACCCCCAACTATACGGAAGCCTGTCTGCTGACCGGCACCACCTGGCTGGACCGGACGCCAACGGAACGGGAAATCCAGGACCTGTGCCAGAAACTGCTGGATCTGGGACCCAAACAGGTGATTATCACCTCCGTGCCGGGCAAGCCGGACGAAATCCAGGTGGTCAGCCAAAGCGCCGGGGAAGTGGGGTACCACTCCTATGTGGTGAAACGGATTCCCTTTGGCACCTGCGGCACCGGGGACGTATTCACCAGCGTGGTTACCGGCTGCATCCTGAAGGGCAAGTCCCTGGAAGAAAGCGCCAAGATTGCCGCTGACTTCCTGGAAGTGGTCATCCAAAGCACCCTGGATTCTGGCAAGGATCCCCGGGAAGGTGTCCAGCTGGAAGACAAGCTGCCCCTGCTGCTGAAACTCTAAAGCAAAACTCCAAATGCATCTGTATTTTCCACGGGAAACCTTTGCGGTCCCGTGGAATTTTTGTTATGTGGAAAGTTCCAGGCCCTTGGAGAGGGGCCAAAAACACTACTATGTCAAAATGTGAGGAGCAGACTGTATGGTAAAGACTTTGCTGAAATGTACGGCAGCCCTGGTGGCTGCAGTGGGCGTCTTTGGCTACTGGTTTGTGAACCAGCCCCAAATGGATCCCCTGATGACCCCGGAGCGGAAGGCCCGGATAGAAGCTTCGCCCCATTATGTGAACGGCCAATTTGTGCCGGAGACGCCCCATACCCCGGTGACGCCCTCCTGGTCCTTCTGGAAGGAGTTTTTGTTCCCCACCCCGGGTAAGACCATACCCCCAGGGCCCATGGTCACCCAGAAGACGGATTTGAAGGCACTGGACCCTAAGGAAGATGTGGTGGTCTGGCTGGGGCACTCCTCCTTCTATATGCAGCTGGGGGGTAAAAAAATCCTCATTGACCCCATTGCCGCCACCTATGCTTCTCCGGTGCCCTTTGTGGACAAAGCCTTTGACGGCAGCAATGTGTACGGGCCGGAGGATATTCCGGACGGCATTGACGTGATGGTGCTGTCCCACGACCATTGGGACCACCTGGACTACGATTTTGTCCGGGCTATTGAGCCCAAGGTAAAGCATGTGGTTACCGGCCTGGGCAACGGGGGCTACTACGAAAAGTGGGGGTATCCCCTTGCCAAGATTTCCGAGGAAGACTGGAACACCCCGGTGAAAATTGATGAGGGGCTCACCGTTTGGGTGCTGCCTGCCCGGCATTTCTCCGGCCGGCTGCTCCACAAAAACCAGACCCTGTTTGCGGGCTTTGCCTTTATCACCCCTGGGAAGAAGGTCTTCTACAGCGGGGATGGGGGCTACGACGGCCGCTTCAAGCGGATTGGGCAGCAGTTCGGGGGCTTTGACCTGGCCATTTTGGAAGACGGCCAGTACAACGAGAACTGGGCCTCCGTGCACATGATGCCGGAAGAAACGGCTCAGGCCGGGGTGGACCTGGGCGCCCGGGAAGTGCTGCCCTGCCACAACGGCAAATACCCCCTGTCCATGCATAGCTGGGACGAACCCTACAAGCGGATTACCGCAGCTGCCAAAGGAAAGCCCTATTACCTGGCCACCCCGGAAATTGGGGAGCTGGTCCGGGTAGGGGACACGGGACAGAAATTCACCCGCTGGTGGGAAAATATGAAGTGATGCGGTAATTTTGAACTTTTCTATTCTCCTCTTGCTTTTTGTTACCGGCCGCTCTATGATAAAGAACGTTATCATATCGAAACACGGGGCCCCAGGGGCCCTGTGAGCAGCCCAATACGGCTGCAGGGGAGCGGACAAAGCGTGGACTATTACATCAATATGTTTTCCCGGGAGCTGAAGCATGGCGGCCCCCATGTGCATCTGATTGCCTTTTTTATTTTTATTGCCATCGGGATTTTTATCCTCCACTGGGTGTTCCGGGGGCTCATTGAGGTGCTGACCCGGTTTACCCGGGTCAAGCGGGAAAGCTGGCGGACCACCTTCCGGTTCATGCCCACCCTTTTGGGGATTCTTACGGGCATTCAGCTGACCAAGGGCATCCTGAACCTGCCGCCCTTTGTAAAGAGCATGCTGGAGCGGCATTACCACAGCCTGGTGATTATCACAGTCACCTTTTTCTTTGCCCATCTGCTGTCCTCGTATCTCAAGAGCAAGCTGTCCAAAAGCGGCAACGAATCGGCCTCTACGTCCATTCTTACCACCATTGTGGACTTGGGCGTGTACATGGTGGGAATCATCTTTATCCTGGGCTCCTACGGCATTTCCATTTCGCCGCTGCTGACTGCACTGGGCGCCGGGAGCTTGGCTTCCGCCCTGGCCCTCCAGGATACCCTGGCTAACCTGTTTTCCGGGATTACTACCCTGCTGTCCAAGCAGGTCCACATGGGGGACTATATCCGCCTGGCCAGCGGGGAATCCGGCCGGGTCACGGACATGAACTGGCGCAACACCACCATCCGTACCAGCACCGGCAATACGGTGATTGTCCCCAATAAGAGCATCGCCTCGGCCACCCTGACCAACTACGAGCAGCCCCTGGCGGAATGCACCATTTTCATTCCCCTGACCATCACCTACGACAACGACCTGCAAAAGGTGGAGGACGTGTCCTTGGCCGTGGCCCGGGAAATTCTGGCCGGCAGCGAAAGCGGTGTCAAAGGCTTTCAGCCCTTGGTGCGCTACACCAATATGGGGGACTACGGCATTACCTTTAACGTGGTGCTGCGAATCCGCAACATCGTGGACGAAGCCGTCATCAAGCACGAATTCATCAAGAAAATCTATACGGTGTTCAAAAAAGAGAATATTCACCTGCTGGTCCGGAAGGACTAGCGGAAGCAGAAAGGATGCGGGACTAACCGTGTTTTTTTTTGTTGCTGCGGAAAAGGCAGAAGACAATTTTAAATACAATATAAAACAGAAAGTATGTATCGTAAAAAGTAAACGTAAACATTGTAATAATTCGGAATACAAGAAAGAGGGATTGTGGTATAATAAAAGTAATAAAATGGCAGAAAAATATATTCTGTAATTGATATTTTTGTAAATGTGATGATATGGGGCAATCAAAAAGGTCAATGCGGTCTTAGGCTTTCCAAGGGGGTGGGAAGAATGAGAAGCAGAAAACAACTACATATGGCCGTACTGCTCACCATCCTTGGCTCCTTCCTGTGGGGACCGGGGAAAGTGCAGGCGGAAACGACCATTACCAGTGTGGGGGATTTAGCGACAACTTCAAAGGTTCAGGTGATGGGGAGTGAGGGGTATAGTGTATATGCCCCTGCACAGACGGATAACAAACTGACTATCAATATTGGTTCCTTTACGCCCGCGAACCCTGGGAAGACGGCTTTGTTCGGCTTTTATATGGATACAGAAGCAGAACCGGTAATCGGTAAGGACGTATCCATTACCAGCACCGGGACCTCGCAGCAGCTGGCATATGTTGCCGGGATGTACTCGGATGCTGGCACCATCGGTACCTACACAGAAGGCGGCACGACGCCCAGCAATACCGTTACCGTGACGGGCGGCAGTGCTTCTGAACTTGCTGCGGCCATGAGCAATAACGGCACGGTTACGAATAATCAACTCAATATAAGCGATGCCGCGCAATTTGATAAAGCCTATGGTGGCTACAGTCAAACTGGCAATGCCACATATAATGTGCTCCATATGAACGGTGTCAAAAAAGCCGGCTCTGCCTTAGAATTTAGCCTTTACGGCGGCAAGTCCAACAGCAATACCAGCGTCGTTTCCCATAATACCGTAGAAGTCTGGGACTCCACAGGCGGAGATATCTTTGGGGGCAGATCGGCAAACGACGGCAAGATAGACTACGGCTCCCGCTCGGATGCGAATACCGTGATTGTGCATAATAGCAATTTCAGGTATATCTATGGTGGCTATGAAGGCTACACGGCGGATGGAAATACGGTCCAAATAGAAGACAGCACTATTGACAATGTCCACACAGCTTATATTCAAGGCGGCACCAGCGCCAGCCAGAATCAGACAACCATCAAAAACAGTACCCTAAGCGGTGAAATCATTGGCGGTTGGGTCTATAGCTCCAATCATGGCAACGCCGAAGGCAGTAAGGCTGACGGGAATACCATTACGCTGACGGATGTGACACTGAATGAACCCAATTTGGGCATTGTCAGCGGCAAAAACGACATGTATGGCGAAGCCAATGGCAACACCGTCCATTTGACCAGCGGCACACTGACCAATTTTAAACAATTAAATGGCGGCTTTTCTTCCGGAACAGCTAACAATAACCATCTACTTATCGACCAGGGAGCCACAGTATCTAACGTGGCCTCCACAGTGATTAGCGGCCGCGGGGCTACGGAAGCCAAAGGAAATACCGTGAAAATCGATGGCACGCTGGGAGCACAGACCAATACCACTGCCGGCTCGGCAGAAGACCCTGGCAGCGTCGTTAGCGGCAATAGCCTTACTGTAGGCAAAACAGGGAGTGTAGGCTATGGCACTATCCTGGCAGCTGGCAGCACGGATGGAGCCAGAGCAACGGTCAACGAAAATACCGTGACTATCGAAGGCTATGTAGGTGAGGGCGCTCTGGTTGTGGGAGCCTGGAATTATGGAGGAGATAATATAGGTGATAAAAATACGGTGAACATATCCGGCACCTTGGACGCAGGCGTTCTCGTCTGTGGCTCTTCTGACTCTGTCTACGCCTATTATTATGGCCCCTTGAATAAAGAAGCTAATGAAAATACTATTAACCTGCAAAAAGGCGCCAACCTGGGCGTCGGCACCGTCTTTTACGGCGGCCAAGGCACCGTAGCCGATGGTAATACAGTGAACATCGAAGACGGCGTTACCTTTGCCGCAGGCACTTCTGATGGCGATGACATCGATATCGTGGCCGGCGTCGGCCGTACGGAAGCCAAGGATAATACCATCAATCTGCTAGGGACGGTTTCCGCCTCAGGCCTTCACCTCAGCGGCGGCCTCGTAAGCCAGGAATACGACAGCGGTACGTATATCGTCAATGGCGTGAACGGTACGAACAACACCCTCAACGTCTACACCTTAAATAACAACGTAAAAGAAATCACCGCTTTCCAAAACCTGAACTTCTACATTCCCAAGGAAGCGGTGAACGGCGATACCATGCTGACCATTAGCGGCGGAGAGGCTACGGACCTTACAGGGGACACCATCAAGGCCGGCGCCAGCGACGCCACCATTCTGAACGTAGGGGATAAGATTAACCTGCTGGTTAACGAGAAGGGTGTTACTACGGATGGTGATACCTCCTATGGCGTTCTTACTGATGCGGGTTTTGCCCAGGCTGGGGTGGAAGTGAAGAAGGATGGGGATAAAAAGATTATTGCCACCATTACCAAACTGCCGCCTAAGCCGGAACCGGAGCCTGAACCGGAACCCGAGCCAGAACCTGAGCCCGAACCCGAACCGGAACCAGAGCCGAAGCCTGAACCCAAACCGGATCCGGCGGCACAGCTGGCGGACGGAACCAAGACGTTGGTGGATGCCCATATGGGCGGCCTGGACCTGGTGAAAACCAGCGCCCAGTTTGCTGCTACCGCAGGGCTGGATGGGGCGTTGGCAGCCTCCATGGCCTCTGCCTACCAGAGCGGTCCCTACACCCCGGGCGGTGTGGGAGTCAAGGAAGCTCCCGAAGACCAGAAGGACTTTATGATCAATGCAGAAGCCCAGGCCAAGTTCACTCCGTACATTGTGGTGGGCGGGGAAGCCCTCCGCTACGACACCGGCTCCCAGGTGAAAACCCATGGGATGAACGGGAACCTGGGCCTGGTGCGCCGGCTCCAGGAAGAAACGTATATTGACACGGTGATGCTCTTTGGGGAATATGGCCGGGACAACTATACCACCTTTATGGACAGCGGCAGCCGGGGCGACGGGGACCACAGCTATTACGGCGGCGGGGTTCTCCTGCGCCGGGATAATACCAATGGGTTCTACTACGAAGGCAGCCTGCACGGAGGCTACGTGAAGGGCAGCTATTCCGGTATGGTGAACGGCAGCCGGGGTGCCTACAGCTCCGGTTCGGCCTACCTGGCCATGCACGGGGGCCTGGGCAAGATTTATACCCTGCCCCATGACTCCAACCTGGATGTATACGGCAAGCTATTCTGGACCCATACGGCCGGGGATTCGGTAACCCTGCACACCGTCAATGGCGACGCGTCCTACAACTTTGATGCCCTGAATTCCGTGGCCTCCCGACTGGGCGTACGCTACGGCTATGGTATTGCGCCCCACCAAAAACTGTACGTGGGCGCAGGCTGGGAATACGAATGGAATGCGGCAGGCGGCGCCACCTACGAGGCGGCCCGGCCTCTGCGGACCGAGAGCCCCAGCCGGAAAGGTTCTAGCGGCCTGTTGGAACTGGGGTGGAGCAAGGAAGCCACCCGGAAGGAGCCTTATGACCTGACAGTACGGGTTACGGGCTGGGCCGGAAGACAGAAGGGCTTTACCTTTAATACCCGGCTGAACTTCCACATCTGACGAACTTTTCGCCAGCTCCGGACAATTGCATACGGAGCGGGAACTGCAAGCAAATGCAGTTGCTCGTTTCTGCAAGGCAGGGCCCCCGCAGGGGAGTAGGCGGCGGTCAGGCTGAGCAGGAACTGGAACTATACAGCCGGTGAGCAGGAGAAGTCCTTTAGGGCGAATCTCTCCTGTACACCGGCTCTGTATGTAAAAGGGGGAATGTGGGAAAGAAAACAGCGGGCAGAAAGAAAAACACGAACGTTTACGAAAAAATGTCTCCCATAGTATGCTTTTTTATGGTAATATATGTCTAGTATGTTATGAACTGAACAAAACAAAGGAGAGAAATTAATGGAAGAACGACGTATCATCCATGTAGAGGAAAAACTACCTATCCTTGAAACCATCCCCCTGAGCCTGCAGCATTTGTTTGCCATGTTTGGCTCTACGGTTTTGGTGCCCTTCCTGCTGCACGTGGATCCGTCCACGGCCCTGTTTATGAACGGGGTAGGAACCCTGCTGTACCTGACTATCTGCAAATGGCGCCTGCCGGCGTACCTGGGGTCCAGCTTTGCGTTTATTTCCCCGGTGCTGGCGGTGTGTTCCACTGCGGGCATGAGCTACGGAGATGCCCAGGGCGGGTTCATTGCCTTTGGTTTGTGCTTTATCCTGATCGGCCTTTTGGTTCGGAAAATCGGTACGGACTGGATTGACGTGCTGTTCCCGCCGGCTGCCATGGGCTCCATTGTAGCCATCATCGGTCTGGAACTGGCGCCGCTGGCCATGAGCATGAGCGGTTTTGGCGACCCGGTGCAGGGAATGACCAACGCCCAGGCCATTACTATTTCCATGTTCACCCTGGTGGTAACGGTGCTGGCTACCATTTTGGGCCGGGGCTTTATCGGTATTATCCCTATTTTGATTGGCGTAGTGGCCGGCTATGTGCTCAGCTACGTGATGGGTGTGGTGAACTTCTCCGCAGTGGCTTCCGCTGCCTGGTTCTCTTTCCCCACCTTCTACCAGCCCCACTTTAACCTGAACGCCATTTTGATGATTCTGCCCGCCCTGTTTGTGGTACTGGCAGAACATCTGGGACACCTGTTCGTCACCAGCGACATTGTAGGCCGTGACCTGATTAAGGATCCGGGCCTGCACCGCTCCCTGATTGCCGATGGTATTTCCAACGTGCTGTCCGGGCTCCTGGGTTCCACCCCCAACACTACCTACGGGGAAAACATGGGGGTTATGGCCATTACCGGCGTGTACAGCACCTGGGTTATCGGCGGCGCAGCCATCTTCGCCATCCTGTTTTCCTTCATTGGTAAGATTGCCGCTGTCATCCACGGCATTCCTACTCCGGTTATGGGCGGCGTCTGCATCCTGTTGTTTGGCTTTATTGCAGCCTCCGGCCTGCGTATGATGGTGGAACGGAAGGTGGACTTCACCAAATCCAAGAACCTGATTCTGACTGCTGTAACCATGGTTTCCGGCCTGAGCGGCGCTGCCGTTCACGTTGGTCCTGTGCAGCTCAAGGGCATGGGGCTTGCTACGGTGGTGGCTATTATTGCCAGCCTGTGCTTCCTGGTTTTTGAGAAACTGGGCTGGAGCCGTGAAGCGTAAGCAAGAGAATTGAAAGATTGTTGGAAGTATGATATATTGTTAAAACTAGAACAATGAGAAGGAGAATGGGTATGGAAAATTTACAGCATGAGGTTGTCCTGGTCGTTGACTTTGGCGCCCAATACAGCCAGCTGATTGCCAGACGGGTACGGGAATGCAATGTGTATTGCGAAATCATTCCTTATACGTACACCCTGGAACAAATCGAAGCAAAGAAACCGAAAGCCATTATTTTATCCGGCGGCCCCAACAGTGTATATGCCGAAAATACCCCTGCCGTTGACGCAGGCGTGTTCAAAATGGGGATTCCTGTTCTGGGTATCTGCTACGGCCATCAGTTCATGGCCAAGACCCTGGGCGGCGTAGTGACTCACGCAGGCAGCGGCGAATACGGGAAAACGGCCATCGTGCTGGATAACGAAACCCGTTTGTTCTCCGGACTGGAAAAGAACAATATCTGCTGGATGAGCCACCAGGACTATGTGGAAAAGGTGCCGGAAGGCTTTACCGTCATCGCCCATACCACCGAATGCCCGGTAGCTGCCATGATGAACGAGGACAAGAAACTGTACGGCGTGCAGCTCCACCCGGAAGTTATGCATACTCCCTTTGGCAAGCAAATGTTCAGCAACTTCCTGTTCAACATCTGCGACCTGAAAGGCGACTGGACCATGTCTTCCTTTGCCCAGACCCAGATTGCGGAAATCCGGGAAAAGGTAGGGGACAAGAACGTACTGTGCGCCATGAGCGGCGGCGTGGATTCCTCCGTAGCTGCTGTACTGGTCCACAAGGCTGTGGGCAAGCAGCTGACCTGCGTATTCGTAGACCACGGTCTGCTGCGCAAGGACGAAGGCGACCAGGTAGAACAAATCTTCAAGAGAGATTTCGACATGAACCTGATCCGGGTCAACGCCCAGGAACGGTTCCTGAGCAAGCTGAAAGGCGTCAGCGATCCGGAAACCAAACGGAAAATCATCGGCGAAGAATTCATTCGCGTATTTGAAGAAGAATCCAAGAAAATCGGCCACGTGGACTATCTGGTACAGGGCACCATTTATCCGGACGTAGTAGAATCCGGCGGTACCGGCACCTCTGCCACCATTAAGAGCCATCATAACGTAGGCGGCCTGCCCAAGGACATGAACCTGGGCCTGATTGAACCTCTGCGGGCACTGTTCAAGGACGAAGTGCGCGCCGTAGGCGAAGAACTGGGCATTCCTTCTGAACTGGTATGGCGCCAGCCCTTCCCGGGTCCTGGCCTGGCCATCCGGGTACTGGGTGAAGTGACCGAAGAAAAGCTGAAGATTGTACGGGAAGCCGATGCCATTTTCCGTGAGGAAATTGCCAACGCCGGTCTGGACCGTTCCATCTGGCAGTATTTTGCCTGCCTGCCCAATATCCGCAGCGTAGGGGTTATGGGTGACTTCCGGACCTACAGCAACACCATTGCCCTCCGTGCCGTAAACAGCACCGATGGCATGACCAGCGACTGGTCCCATATTCCGTACCATGTACTGGATCTGGTATCCCGCCGCATTGTCAACGAAGTACCGGGCGTAAACCGGGTGGTCTATGATATCACCAGCAAACCGCCTGCAACCATCGAGTGGGAATAAAACAAAACGTAAAACCTCTGCAAGGGCCTGAAAGGGCTTTTGCAGGGGTTTCTTTTTGGTTGAAATGGACGATAAATGTCCACTGGATGCGTACAGAGGGTGGGCTTCTATTTCCTAGAAATTTGCTCTAATAATGACACTCTAGGGCATGGTCAACCCCTGTTGTACATAATGTTATTTATAAAATTGCACTATTTCCGGAAAACGCTTATAATAACAATAGAGGATAGTAGAATTTTCAGCAATTTCTTTATACCTGTAGGGGAGCTTTCCTCTACAGTTTGGATAGAGGGGGGATTCTTATGAAAGGAAAAGAAAGAATCGTACAGGTTCTGCTGGCGCTTCTTTTGGCAGGTTTGCTGCCAGGCGGTCAAGTTCAGGCCGTCGGACCCTGCGTAAGAATGGGCCCCGTGTTCCCCCAAGCAGCCCTTAAATCTGAGGCTATGCCCGTTTTGGATATTGGCATTACCAAGGTGCCCCTGGAGGATGAGCTGCTGCCCGTTCCCATTATTACCCATACGAACAAGCTGAGCATTTGCGGCGGAGAGAAGTCCCCGGACGAGCCCAAGCCCCAGGTGCAGCCTATTAGCACCACGGCCAGCAGCAGTAACGACAGCGGCATCAATCTCAAGGGCGGGCATCCGTGGGTGGATTCCAATGCCAAAAGTAATGTGACGGCGAACACGCCTGCTTCCCCTGGGGAAGACTACAGCATTTACGCCAACAAGCAATGGATTCTCACCAGCGAAATCAAGCCCGACAAAGTAGAAAAGGGCGCTTTTGATGATGCGGAAGAAGTGATGAACCAGAAGCTCCACGGCCTTTTGCAGGATTCGTCCCTGACCGGGCACAATGCGGAGCTGGTCCAGGCTTTGTATCATAAATATTTGGACTGGGACGCCCGGAACAAACTGGGGGTGCAGCCCCTGAAACAGGAAATGGCAGCCATTCAGAACGTCAAGACCCTGGGCGAACTGTCCAAACTGCTCAGCAGCCGGGAAGGGCTGCTTTATCCCAACTACATTATCAGCTACGTCATGCCCCAATGGGAGGATACCTCTGTCTATGGGGTAGGGATTCAGGATGGGTTTGACACGCTGCTGGGCTTTACCACCGAGTTTACCGTGCGGACGGACGTGGGCCGGCGCCGGAATGAGGCCAACCAGCTGGCTTTTGGCAAGATGATGGAGCGGCTGGGGTATACCCAAAAGGACGCCGTTGCCATGTACAAGGATGCCCTGGAGCTGGAAGCTGAGCTGGCGGAATATGTCTATACCAGCGAGGACAAGCTTTCCCAGAACTTTATCGCCATGAACCGGAACCCCATGACCCCAGCTCAGGTGGAAGCCCTGGTGCCCAATTATCCGCTCCATGCGTATTTTGTCACCCGGAGAATGGATAAGGCCAAGGTCATCAATGTGGAGCATCCGGCGTATTTGAGAGGTTTTAACCAGCTGTATACGCAAAGAAACCTGAATCGGTTCAAAAATGATATGCTGGTGCGGCTGGTACTGAGCCGGCTGCAATCCCTGGACCGGGCAGCAGATGATGTAGGCTGGGAATTCAACAAGATGAACTTTGGCTTTGGCCGGCCTTCGGACGAACGGCTGGCCCTGCGGGAAGTGAAGCGGGATCTGCTGGAGCCCCTGGAACAGGTGTACCTGGCCAGCTATGCGTCGCCCCAAATGAAAGCGGATATTACGAATCTGTGCAAAAAGATTATTTCCTACTACCGGACCATGCTCCAGGAGGAAACCTGGTTGTCTGACGCAACCCGGCAGATGGCCCTGCGAAAGCTGGACCACATGGTAATCCACGCGGCTTACCCTAATAAGTTCTACGACTACGGGTCCCTGGACATTTCCCAGGATTCCTTCTGGGAGGCTCAGCGCAAGTGCAAGCTGTTTGCCCTGGAACGGGCCTTTGACCGGGTGGATACCAAGGTGGATCCGGATGACTGGAACCAGAACATCCTCCAGTGCAACGCTTCCTATTATCCTTTGGACAATTCCATCAACATCATGGTGGGTATCCTGAATCCGCCGTTCTATGTGCCGGGTATGGCGGACGAGGAGCTGTACGGGGGTATTGGCGCCGTAATTGGGCACGAAATCACCCACGCCTTTGATACCAACGGGGCCCAGTTTGATGAGAAGGGGAACCTGAGAAATTGGTGGACCAAGGTGGACTACGAAAAGTTCCAGGATCGGGCTAAGAGGGTACGGGAGTATTATGACAACATTGTGCCCTTTGACGGGATTCATCTGAACGGGGCTTTTATTCAGACGGAAGCCATTGCGGATATGACGGGACTGAAGGCTATGCTGTCCATTCTGGCCCAGAAACCCAATGCGGACTACGACCGGTTCTTCCGGGCCTACGCCAAAATCTGGGCCTATCTGGCCACGCCCCAGGCCATCAAGTACATCCTGTATCACGATGTGCACCCGCTGTCGTACCTGCGGATTAATGTGACCTTGCAGCAGTTCGATGAATTCTATCGGACGTATCACGTGAAGAAAGGCGATACCATGTACCTGGATCCGGAGGACCGGATTCTGGTGTGGTAGAAATGCTTTGCTTATCAGCTAAAGACCAGCCCGGGGAGCAGTGCTTCCCGGGCTGACTTGGTTGTGGGGAGAAGGGGAAACTTCCTTGGTTAAGCTCGTGACGCTTGAAGAAGGCATTCAAACCGCTATCGGTCAATCACCAGCTGGAATGTAGCATTAGCATCGGTAAGAAACAGAAACCTGTTGGATAGGAGCGGCCCCTACAAGCGTTGCGCTCATATCCAATAGTCCATCAGCTTTTTAAGGGACTATTGGTTAATATGAGCCATGTGATAGCATTCCAAGAAGCGAGCTCGGAGAGCGAAGCTGATTGGCATAATGCGAACCACTCAGGGGCTGGCATCCCGAAGGGATGACTGAGGAAGTTTAATCTTTTTACAGCCCCAAAGGAAGTTTCTTCACTTGTCTGCTTAACGGTTCGCCGTGCTCTGCGAGCAGCCGCGCACTGCCGTGCTTGCTCCTTGGAAGGCTATCACAGGGGCCAATTAAGAAGAATTGACACTATTCTTATTTTCGAAAGCTGAAAATGATAATCTGTGGCAGGCTGTCCGTGCTTGCGTACTCCTGTGCCGCCCATAAAAACAGTGGCAAGGCTGAAGGGATATGATATAATAGAGGCGGAGCAATGTGACTTTATTTTTTTCAGTGAAGGTGGGACGTAAAAAGTACCACGGGGGACAGATATGAAACCAATGAGCTTGGATCAAGTAATCAATCTACAAAACAAACTGGTTCCGGAAATGGTCCAGCTGCTGATTGAGCGCTACAAGGTACTGCGCCAGATCAGCCACGACCAGCCCGTAGGGCGGCGTACTTTGGCCAAGACCCTGGGAATCAGCGAACGGATCCTGCGCTCCCATGTGGATTTTCTCAAGGAGGCAGGTCTTTTGGACTTCTCCCTGACGGGGATGAGCATTACAGAAGAAGGCGCTGCCCTGCTGCAGGAATTGCAGGACTATGTGAACCGTCTGCAAAAATTGTCGTCCCTGGCCCAGCTCCTGGAAGAAAAGCTCCATTTGCAGAAAGCAGTGGTGATTCCAGGAGATGCAGACCTGGATCCGGTGGGCACCCGGGAAATTGGCCGGGTGGCAGCGGGCATCCTGCTGCGGCTGCTGGGGGACCACAAAGCCCATATTGTGGCGGTTACCGGGGGTACCACCATGGCGGCTCTTGCCGAAAACATCTACGGCAATGAACCCCATTGCACGGTAGTGCCTGCCCGGGGCGGACTGGGGGACAAAATGGAACTCCAGGCCAATACCATTGCCACGGTGCTGGCAGGCCGGTTGAAAACCAAGTACCTGCAGCTGTACGTTCCCGACAGCGTCAGTGAGGACGTGCTGGACAAGATTCTGGAAGAAGACGCAGGGGTGAAGCAGGTGGTGGAAACCATCAAAAGTGCTGACATCCTGGTCCATGGCATGGGACAAGCCCAGGTCATGGCCGAAAAGCGGGGCGTAGATCCCTGCATCATTGCCCGCCTGAAAGAGGAGGGGGCCGTAGGGGAAGCCCTGGGCCAATATTTTAGTTTGGATGGCAGGGTGGTCTATAGTACGGATACCCTGGGCCTGATGGTCAACGATCTGGAAAAGATTCATACGGTCATGGGCATTGCCGGGGGCCATTCCAAGGGACCGGCCATCCTTTCCGTGCTGCGCAGCGGCAAACAGGATATCCTGGTAACCGACGAGGCAGCAGCCCGGGAAATCATCAATTGTTTACAGATGGAAAACAATCATAAGCTGGATAACATTTAGGAGGAATGAAAAATGGTAAAAGTTGGTATTAACGGTTTTGGTCGTATTGGTCGCTGCGCTCTGCGCATTGCTGTAAAGAACCCGGAAGTAGAAGTGGTTGCAGTCAACGCCCGTTCTGGGATTGACACCTATGCCCATCTGCTGAAATACGATTCCGTCCATGGTACCTTTGATCTGGACGTACGGGTTGACGGCGACATCATGCACGTTGGCGACAAAGCCATCAAATTCACCCATTACACCGACCCCAAAGAAATTCCCTGGGGCGAACTGGGCGTAGATGTTGTACTGGAAACCACCGGCAAATTCAAGAGCCGTGAACAGGTACAACCCCATCTGGACAACGGCGCCAAGAAAGTCCTGATTGCCGCTCCGGCCAAAAACGAAGACATCACCATCGTACTGGGCGTTAACGAAGACCAATACGATCCGGCAAAACATAACATCATTTCCAATGCTTCCTGCACCACCAACTGCCTGGCTCCTTTCACCAAAGTACTGCTGGACAACTTCGGCATTGAAAACGGCATGATGACCACCGTTCACTCCTACACCAACGACCAGAAGATTCTGGACGCTGCCCATAAGGACCTGAGACGTGCCCGTGCCGGCGCCTGCTCCATCATTCCTACCACCACCGGCGCTGCCAAAGCCATCGCCCTGGTACTGCCTGAACTGAAAGGCAAACTGAACGGTATGGCCATCCGCGTCCCGACTCCGGACGTTTCCCTGACCGACCTGGTAGTGAACCTGAAGAAAGAAACCACCAAAGAAGAAATCAACGAAGCCATGAGAGTTGCTTCCGAAACCACCATGAAGGGCATTCTGGGCTACAACGAACTGCCCCTGGTTTCCAAAGACTACAGCGGCTGCCCGCTGAGCTCCATTGTTGACGGCCTGTCCACCATGATGGTTGGTCCCAAGACCGCCAAAGTAGTTTCCTGGTACGACAACGAATGGGGTTATTCCAACCGTTTGGTTGAACTGGCCATCTTCGTAGCCAAAAAAGGTCTGTAAGAGAAAGGCGGGTACAACCATCCATGGAAAAAAAGACGGTCAAAGATATTGATCTGAAAGGGAAAAAGGCACTGGTGCGGGTGGACTATAACGTCCCCATGAACGACCAGGGGGAGATTACGGATGTGATTCGTATCGAAGCTTCCCTGCCTACCCTGTACTACCTGCTGGACCAGGGCGCTGCAGTCATTCTGCTGGCGCATCTGGGACGGCCCAAAGGCAAGGTAAACCCCAAATACAGCCTGAAGCCTGTGGCAGAATGCCTGTCCAACATGATCCATCGGCCGGTGAAATTTGCCGAGGACTGCATTGGACCTGTTGCCCAAAAGGCTGCTGAAGTGCTGCAGCCCGGGGATATCCTGCTTTTGGAAAACCTGCGCTTCCATCCGGAAGAAGAAAAAGATGATCTGGACTTTGCCCAGGAACTGGCTTCCCTGGGGGATGTGTACGTCAACGACGGCTTTGGCGTATCCCACCGGGCCCACGCTTCCGTAGAAGGCATCACCCATTATCTGCCGGCTGTAGCTGGCTTCCTGCTGGAAAAGGAAATTGCCTACCTGGGCAACGCTGTGGATAAACCCCAGCGTCCCTTTGCTGCCATCATCGGCGGCGCCAAGGTAGCCGACAAAATCGGGGTTATCCGCAGCCTGATCAAAAAGGCTGACGTAATCCTCATTGGCGGCGGCATGGCCAACACCTTCCTGGCTGCCCAAGGCTATAACCTGGGCAAATCCCTGGTGGAAAAAGAAAGCCTGGGTATTGCCAAGGACCTTTTGGCCGAAGCAGCAGCCCAAAACACCAAAATGCTCCTGCCGGTGGACCTGATTATGGCCGAGAAATTTGACAATAACGCAGAACACGAAGCAGAAGACCTGGATAAACTGAATCCGGAATACATGGCCCTGGATATCGGCCCCAAAACGGCTGAGCTGTACGCCAAGACCCTGGCCGGCATGAAGACCATTGTGTGGAACGGTCCTATGGGCGTATTCGAAATGCCCAACTACGCGGAAGGCACCCGCCGGGTGGCCGAAGCTATGGCTGCTTCCGAAGGGATTACCATTGTAGGCGGCGGCGATAGTGCTGCAGCCGTAAAACAAATGGGCCTGGACGACAAGATGAGCCACGTTTCCACGGGCGGCGGTGCTTCCCTGGAATACCTGGAAGGCAAGGTCCTGCCGGGCCTGGCTTCCCTGGATGACCTGAGAACCCCCATTGTGGCTGGCAACTGGAAATGCAACAAGACCGTGGACGAAGCCCTGCAACTGGCACACGAAGTGCTCCACAGCACGGAAGAAGCCAGATGTGAAGTGGTGCTGTTCCCGCCCTTTACGGCGCTGGAATCCGTAGCCGCAGTAGTGGACGACGCAGGCCTGGGCTACGGCGCCCAAGACCTGTTCTACGAAGACGAAGGTGCCTACACCGGTGCCGTTTCCGGCAAGATGATTGCCGAAATCGGTTCCCAGTACGTTATCGTAGGCCATTCCGAACGGAGAAAATTCTTCGGGGAAACCAACGACCTGATTGTGAAAAAAGTGCTGGCTGCCTATCGCAACGACCTGGATCCCATCCTGTGCGTAGGGGAAGACGCTGACGAACACGAAAAAGGCTCCACCAAGGACAAGATTTTGTCCCAGCTGCTGCCCGTGCTCCAGGTACTCACCGACGAACAGGCCAAGCGCCTGCTGGTTGCCTACGAACCGGTTTGGGCCATTGGCACCGGCAAGAGCGCCGAAGTGCGTGATGCCGTAGCGGCTGCCGAACTGATCCGCAGCGAAGTGGCCAAGAAGTTTGGCAAGGACGTAGCCCGCTACACCCGTATTCTGTACGGCGGCAGCGTGACCAGCGAAAATGCCCATGCCTTCCATGAAGACGGCATCGATGGGGTTCTGGTAGGCGGCGCCAGCCTGTCTGCCAAAGACTTCTCCGCCATTGCCAACACGTTTTGAGGCGGCTTATGAGTAGTAAACTTGCTGTACTGATGATTCTGGACGGGTGGGGCATTGCTCCGCCCGGTCCAACCAATGCGGCTTTCTGTGCCCGGACGCCCCATTTGGATTTTTATTTCAACCGGTATCCCCATAGTGAGCTTCTGTGCTCCGGGGAAGCGGTGGGGCTCCCTGACGGCCAGATGGGCAACTCCGAAGTGGGCCATCTGAGTATCGGCTCCGGCCGGATTGTGTACCAGAGCCTGACCCGGATTACCCGGGCGGTGAAAGACGGCTCCCTGGAAAAGAACCCGGTGCTGCTCCAGGCTATGGAGCAGGCCAAGGCACCTGGGAAGACCCTGCATCTCATGGGGCTCCTCAGTGACGGCGGTGTCCACAGCCATATTGACCACCTGCTGGGACTTTTGACCATGGCCAAAAAGCAGGGAGTGGAGCAGGTATGCATCCACGCTTTCCTGGACGGCCGGGATACGCCGCCCCAAAGTGCTGGGGTGTACCTGGAACAACTGGAAAAAGCCTGCCAGGAACTGGGTCTGGGCCGTATTGCCACCGTTTCCGGTCGGTACTACGCCATGGACCGGGATAAACGCTGGGAACGGGTGGAAAAGGTGTACGCTGCTATGACGGGAACGGAAGCTCCCAGCTATGACAGTGCCGCCGCAGGTCTCAAGGCTTCCTACGAAGCCGGCAAGACCGATGAATTTGTGGTGCCCTTCCAGGTGAAGGGAGCCTTTGCTCCGGTGAAAGCCGGGGACAGCGTGATTTTCTTCAACTTCCGCCCGGACCGGGCCCGGGAACTGACCCATGCCTTTACAGATGCGGACTTTACGGCCTTTGCCCGGCCTCAGGAAGCCTATCCGGTGCATTTTGTCTGTATGACGGAATACGAAAAGGGCATTGCTGCGCCGGTGGCTTTCCCGCCGGAAGAAATCAACGATACCCTGGCAGAAACCGTTTCCAAGGCGGGCCTGAAGCAGCTGCACATAGCCGAAACCGAGAAGTACGCCCACGTGACCTTCTTCTTTAACGGCGGCCGGGAACAGCCCTTCGCTGGCGAAGACCGGATTCTCGTGCCCTCTCCCAAGGTGGCAACCTACGATTTGCAGCCGGAAATGAGTGCCTATCTGGTTACGGAAAAGCTCAAGGAAGCCCTGGAAAGCGAAAAGTACCAGCTGGTGATTTTGAACTTTGCCAACCCGGATATGGTGGGCCATACCGGCTCCTTTAAGGCTGCGGTAGCCGCAGTGGAAGCCGTGGACGAATGTGTAGGCGGTCTGGTAGAAGAAATCCTGCGCCAGCACGGCACAGTGTGCATTACGGCTGACCATGGCAACGTGGAAGAAATGGAAGACCCCATTACCCACGCCCCCATGACGGCCCATACCACCAACCCGGTGCCCTTCCTGGTAGTGGGACAAGGCCCCGAGGTGAAGGTGGAAAACGGCGGGCTGGCGGATATTGCGCCCACCCTGCTGGATATTTTAGGTTTGGACAAACCGGCAGCAATGACCGGCCACAGTTTGTTAGTACATAAATAGAGGTGGAAAATATGCCAATTATTGAAAATGTATGCGCAAGAGAAATCCTGGACTCCCGGGGCAATCCTACGGTTGAAGTAGACGTACTGCTGGACGACGGTACGGTGGGCCGCGCTGCGGTTCCTTCCGGCGCTTCTACCGGCGTGCACGAAGCTGTAGAACTGCGGGATGGAGATGCCAAACGCTTCGGCGGCAAAGGCGTCAACAAGGCTGTGGAAAACGTCAATGAGACCATTGCCGATGCCTTGATTGGCCTGGATCCTACCCGTCAGGTAGAAATCGACGAAATGCTGATCCGGCTGGACGGCACCCCCAACAAGGGCCGTCTGGGTGCCAACGCCATCCTGGGCGCTTCCCTGGCTGTGGCCAAGGCTGCTGCCGAGTCCCTGGGTCTACCTCTGTACCAATACCTGGGCGGCGTTAACGCCAAGGAACTGCCGGTGCCCATGATGAACATCCTGAACGGCGGTGCCCATGCAGACAACAACGTGGACATCCAGGAATTTATGGTTATGCCCGTTGGCGCTGACAGCTTCGCAGAAGCCCTGCGCATCAACGCGGAAATTTACCAAGCCCTGAAGAAAGTGCTGAAGGGCCGGGGCCTGGCTACCGCTGTAGGCGACGAAGGCGGCTTTGCTCCTAACCTGGAATCCAACGAAGAAGCCTTGCAGGTCATTGTAGAAGCCATTGAAAAGGCTGGCTACAAACCCGGTGAAGAAGTGATGCTGGCCATCGATACCGCTGCCAGCGAACTGTACACCGATGGCAAATACGACCTGAAGGGCGAAGGCGTGGTAAAGACCTCTGCCGAAATGGTGGACTGGTACGCCGACCTGGCTGACCGGTATCCCATTATCTCCATCGAAGATGGTCTGGCAGAAGACGATTGGGACGGTTGGAAGCTGCTCACCGACAAGCTGGGCAAGAAGGTCCAGATTGTGGGCGACGACCTGTTCGTGACCAACGTAGAACGGTTGGCCAAAGGCATCGAACTGGGCGTAGCCAATGCCATTCTGATCAAATTGAACCAGATTGGTACCCTGACCGAAACCCTGTCTGCCATTGAAATGGCCAAACGGGCTGGCTACACCGCCATCGTTTCCCACAGAAGCGGTGAAACGGAAGACACCACCATTGCTGACGTGGTAGTAGGCGTCAACGCCGGCCAAATCAAATCCGGTGCACCCTGCCGGACCGACCGGGTGGCCAAGTACAACCAGCTGCTGCGGATCGAAGAAGATCTGGGTGCTGCTGCCCAATACAACGGCCTGAAGGTATTCTACAATTTGAAGAAATAATCCTTCGGGATAGAAAAATCCCCTGCTTTGGAAAGTTCCAAGGCAGGGGATTTTTACGTTCTAGTTACAGGGTGTAGCGTTTGCACAGACCGGCCAGGTGCAGGTTCATGCCTTCGGTGGGCAGGCTGGCGTATTCCAGGACCAGCCGGGCCTGGGGAGCGAACTTCTTCACGCCGCTAAAGAAGCCGGGCCAGCTGATGGTGCCGGAGCCCACAGGCAGGTGCTGGTCGCCCTGGCCATCGTTGTCGTGGACGTGGCAGCCCAAGAGCCGGGGGCCAAACTCCCGCAGCACCTCCGTCAGGTTCCAGCCGTTGACATGGGCGTGGCCCGTGTCCAGCAGGAAGAAGGCTTCCGGGAAAATTTCCTTTAGGGCGGAGAAGTGTTCCCAGTCAAACAGTACGTTGTTATAGGGCCGCAGGCCTACGTTCTCGATGACCAGGGGAATCCCCGCTTCCTCGCTGATTTTCAGCAGGGTGGACAGCTTCCGCCAAACCCGGAGCCGCAGGGTTTCCAGGGTTTCTTCCTGGGGCAGGGCCTCGTTGGTGTGGATCACCACAAACTCCGCCTGGATTTTGGCAGCGTAGCGGAAGGTGTCCAGAAACACGTTCAGGTAATGGGTTTCGTCCGGGGCCGCCAGATTCACCTGGACGCAGGGGCCGTGGACGCTGATGCCGTTATGGCGCTGGTCGGTCATTTGGGGCAGCACCGCATCCCAGTAGGCCGGGGTGCCAAACTCGTAGAAGAATTCCAGCCCGTAGGCCTTGTCCAATTTACAGAAGTCGTGGAAGCGGAAGCCGGCGTAGGCCAGGTCGCTGACGGACAGTTTCATAGTAGAACCTCGCTTTCTGCATCAAAGAAACAGGTATCTTCCCAGGCAAAGCTGATGCCGGGGGCATTTTCCGGCATGGGGGCGGCGGTGCTTAGCCGCAGGTCCGTACCGTCCGGCAGGGTCAGATACGTAATCCAGTGGCTGCCCAGGTTTTCGGCGTAGCTGCGGACGGCGGGGAGCATGGCGTCCGGGGCAAAATGGCATTTTTCCGGTCGGATGCCCAGGATAATTTCGTCCCGGGCGTGGAGCTTCTCCGCATAGGGGGCCGGTACCTGGAGCCGGTGCTTGCCCCAGATCAGCACATCGGTGCTGACCTTGGCCCGAATCAGGTTCATGGCCGGGGTGCCGATGAACTGGGCCACAAAGGTGTTGGCCGGCCGGTGGTACACGTCCTCTGGAGTGCCAATCTGCTGCAAGATGCCCTGGTTGATAATGGCAATCCGCTGGGCCACGGTCATGGCTTCCACCTGGTCATGGGTTACGTAGATCATGGTGGGGTGGTAGATTTCGTGGAGCTTTACCAGCTGGGTCCGGGCCTGCTGCCGGAGCTTGGCGTCCAGGTTGGACAGGGGTTCATCCAAGAGAAAGTAGGGGGACTGCTTTACCAGGGCCCGGCACAGGGCCACCCGCTGCTTCTGGCCCCCGGACAGCTCCTTGGGGTAACGCTGGGTCAGGCCCTCCAGGTCCAGCAGCTCGATAACCTGCTGGGTGCGGTTTCGGATTTCTTCTTCCGGCAGCTTTTGCAGGTGCAGGCCAAAGGTGATGTTGTCCCACACGGTCATGTGGGGGAACAGGGCGTAGCTCTGGAACACCATGGCAATATTCCGCTTGCCGGGGGCCACGTCGTTGACCCGCTGGTCGCCCATATAAAGGTCACCGCTGGTAATGGATTCCAGACCGGCAATCATGCGCAGGGTAGTGGTTTTGCCGCAGCCGGAGGGGCCCAAAAGAATCAGCCGCTCCCCCTGGCGGATGGACAGGTTCAGGTCCCGGACCACCTGGACTTTCCCGTAGACTTTGGATACGTGCTTAAAGGTCAAACTGTATTGGGGCTCAGACATGGAGTACCTTCCTTTCAGCCCTTCATGCCGGACTGCATGAAGGTATTGAGAATAAATTTTTGGCAGAACAGATACAGGATCAGGGGCGGCACGCTGGTCAGCATGGCTACGGCCATGGCGATGCCCCATTCACTGCCCCCTTCGGCGCTGATGAACATCTGGAGGGCCAGGGGCAGGGTGTAGTTGTCCCGGTCCTGGAGAATCTAGAGGGGCCAGAAGTATTCGTTCCAGGAGTTGATGAAGAAGAAAATCCCAATGGCCAGGGCGGAGGGCTTTACCAGGGGGAAGACAATCTTCCGCAAAATGGTCAGGGCCCCGGCGTTTTCCAGCACCGCCGCTTCCAACAGTGCCTTGGGAATGCCCCGCATGGTCTGGCGCAGGAGGAAAATCCCCATGCCGTCTGCCAGGCTGGGCAGAATGACGCCCCAGGGGGTATTTAACAGCCCCAGCTGGCTCATGAGCAGGTAGTTGGGCATAATCAGCACGGTGGTGGGAATGAAAAAGGTCAGCAGCATGGCATTAAACAGGGTTTCCCGGCCCTTAAAGTCGTAGTACACAAAGACAAAGGACGCCAGGGTACTGGTTACCAACTTGCCCACGGTGACGATGCAGGCAATGAAGAAGGTGTTTCCCAGGAAAATGAAGAAGGGAAAACGGTCCAGCACCACCTCGTAGTTGTCCCAGGTGGGGGGCCAGGCAAAGGGGTTCAGGGATGCTGCAAAAATCTGGTTCATGCTTTTAAAGGACGTGGTAAACATGAACAGCAGGGGGTACAGGGTCAGCAGTACGGCAAAAAGCAGCAGCAGGTTCCAAAGGGGGCTTGTACCCGCAGATGGTTTTTTCATGGCAGCCTCCTTTTAGTTTTCGTAGTGGACACGTTTGTCCAGGAACCGGGTCTTCAGCGCCAGGAAAATCAAATACACTGCCATACACAGCATGGCAAAGGCTGCGGATTTGCCTGTCTGGAAAAACACCAGGGCGTATTGGTAAACGATATAGACAATATTGGAACTTCCCTGGTCCGGACCGCCCTGGGTCAGCATATTCACCGGCACCAGCATATACTGGAGCCCAAAGATAATGGTAATGGTGAACACGTAGAGGGCGGTGGGGGAGGTCATGGGAACGATAATCTTCCGGAAGATGGTCCAGTTGGAAGCATCTTCCAGCCGGGCGGCTTCAATCAGCTCCCGGGGTACGGCCACCATGGCGGCCAAAAGGACAATCAGGTTGTAGCCAAAGGCCTTCCAGCCGATGATGGTGGCAATGGCAAAAATTACCAGGCCGTCTTCCTTGAACCAGCGGGGGGATTCTACGCCAAAGTAGTGGAGAATCAGGGACACCGGGCCGGCCAGGGGATTGTACATCCACAGGAAGATAATGCTGGCTACAGCCAGGGAAATGGTGCTGGGCAGGAACAGGGCGGAGCGGTAGAAGGTCTTTAACTTTTCGTTCTGCACCAGGTAGGCCAGGACGAAGGAAAAAACATAGGGCAGCAGGAAGTTGAAAATCAGGAGGAAGCCGGCCAGGGTAAAGGTATTGCCCAAAATCTTGGCAAATTCCGTGCTGGCAAAAATCTCCTGGTAGTTTTGCCCACCTACATATTTCATATCGGGACTGATCATATTCCACTGGAAGAAGCTCAGGTACGCATTCTGCACCAGGGGCTTGTAGTAGAACAGCCCGAAAATCACCAGGGCTGGCAGCATAAACAGCAGCGCCCGGCCCAGCTGGCTTTTGGAGGATTTTACCGGAGTGTTCATAGGAACCTTCTTTCTTTGCTTAGAGATAAGGGAAAGGACCGGGAAGCCAGCATCCCTAGCTCCCGGTCCTCAAGAGTCCTGCTACAGCAGGGCGTTCACTTTTTCAGCGGTTTCTTTCAAAGCATCTGCAGCGGATTCCTTACCGCTCAAGATTACATCTCGCACGTCGATCAGCAGCTGTTCCGCTTTCAGACCGTTGGCACCAGGGAAGCTGGCCCATTTAACCAGGTCAGGCATAGTGGACAGGGCGTTTTGGATGTTCTTGTTGCCGTCAATGACTTTCTTGAAGGCGGAACCTTCAGCATCCATGCCTTTGCGGGGCGGCAGGTAGCCGGTACCGGTGCTCCATTTGGTCAGGGCTTCCTTGGATTCCAGGAATTTGATGAATTCCCAGGCTGCTTTTTGCTTGGCAGGATCCTTGGAGAAGCACATCAGGAAGTTGCCGCCGGCAGGTACCTTGCGGGCTTTGCCGTCAAATACGGGGAAGGGTTCGGCAATGACCTTGAAGTTGGCGCTCTTTTCAAAGTTGGCCCGTTTGCCGATGGTGGTGCAGACCATGCCCACCTTGCCACTGATAAAGGCCTGGAAGCCTTCTTCGTTGGTGGCGTGGAGGCCGCTGCCGTTTTTCACCATATCTGCCAGCAGCTGGTAGGCTTGGGCAGCTTCGGGGCTGTCAAAGGCAGCGCGGACTTTGCCGTTTTCCTTCTTCAGCATTTGGCCGCCGTTGGATTCGATGAGCGCCTGCTGGGCCCAGTTGTCGGCGTATTCCTGCATGAAGAAGCCAGGGTCGCCGGTCTTTTCTTTAATGATGGCGGCGTCTTTGGCCACTTCCGACCAGGTCTTGGGCGGGTTGTTGGGGTCAAGGCCGGCTTTTTGGAACAGATCCGGGTTGATGTAGAGCACGGGCACGGATACGGAGTAGGGCAGACCAATCTGTTTGCCGCTTTCCGTTTGGGCCAGGGCCAGCACGTTGGGCAGGAAGTTTTCCTGGAGGTAGCCCTTGTCGTACTTGTTGGCCAGTTCGTTGATATCCGTGTACTTCAGGTTATCGTTGGCGTAGTTCAAATAGCTGTAGCCCATTTGGACCACGTCCGGGTTTTTGCCGGAAGCCAGGGCTGCCTGGAGATTCTGGGTCAGGCCCTTGTACATATCCGGATTGTATTTTTCGGTGACTTCAATATCCGGGTGGGATTTGTTGAATTCTTCCACCAGCTGTTTCACGGTTTGTCCGCCGAAGTTTTCGGCAGCCACATGCCAGTATTCAATTTTGACTTTCTTGTCAGCCGAGCCGCCGGTGCCTGCTTGGGAGCCGCAGCCCATAATGCCCAGGGACAGTACCCCTGCCAGGGCCAAGGCCAACGTTTTGGATAATTTCATAGTGTTCCTCCTGTGAAATGGTTTTTGTTTTGTCACAAAGCCAGTATAAAAAGTTCATGTATGAAACCTGTGCACAGGGGGTAAAATTCCCGTAAAATTTCACTAGATTGAAAATTCCAAAGCGTCCTGCTATAATAAATAAAAATATGAGATAATTTTTAGCGGCATATAACGGAAACTGTTGGGAGGTTAGTCATATGAAACAACATAAATTTTGGGCTTGGGCCACCTGTTTTGCCTTTGTGATGACCATGGTAACGGGAATGAAAAGAAAATAATGCAGCAAAGGACTGACGCAGGCTAGCACCCAGCGCAGTCCTTTTGTTTCTGAAAGGAGTCTTAACCATGCCTTGTACAACCTTACTGGTAGGAAAGAATGTAAGCTATGACGGGTCCACCCTGATGGCCCGGAACGAGGATTCCCCCAGCGGGCAATTTACCCCCAAAAAATTCATTACGGTGCTGCCCGAGGAGCAGCCCAAGGAATACCATGCCGTACTGTCCAAAGTGGTGATTCCCCTGCCGGATAACCCCCTGCGCTATACGGCCATGCCCAATGCCCAGAATAACGAAGGGATTTGGGGCGAAGCCGGCATCAACGCCTGCAACGTGGCCATGAGCGAAACGGAAACCATTACTTCCAATCCCCGGGTGCTGGGAGCGGACCCCCTGGTCAAGGACGGCATCGGGGAAGAAGACCTGCTGACACTTGTCCTGCCCTATATCCGCACGGCCCGGGAAGGGGTGTTGCGGCTGGGGAAGCTGCTGGAAACCTACGGCACCTATGAAATGAACGGCATTGGCTTCCAGGACGTGAACGAAATCTGGTGGCTGGAAAGCATCGGCGGCCATCATTGGATTGCCAAACGGGTACCCGATGATGAGGTGGTAGTCATGCCAAACCAGCAGGGCATCGACTATTTTGACCTGTGCGACGCCTTTGGGGAGCAGAAGGAACACCTGTGTTCCCAGGATCTGCTGAGCTTTATTACGGAAAACCACCTGGACCTGACCCTGAACGAGGAACGGGACGTGCCACTGGCCAAGGATACGGTGTTTGATTGCCGGCTGGCCTTTGGCAGCCACGATGATGCGGACCATACCTACAATACCCCCAGAGCCTGGTTCATGCTCCGGTATCTGGCCCCCTTCAGCTACAAATGGGAAGGGCCCGACGCCATTTTCCGCCCGGAAGATGACGACCTGCCCTGGTCCCTGGTCCCCGACCGGAAAGTGACCGTGGAAGACGTAAAATACCTGCTCAGCAGCCATTACCAGGGCACCCCTTACGACCCCTATGGCCGGGGCAGCGAAGCCCAGAAGGGCAAATACCGGCCTATCGGCATCAACCGCACCAACTTTGTGGCCCTGACCCAGCTGCGGCCCTATATGCCGCCGGAAAAAATGGCCGTGGAATGGATTGCCGAAGGCTGCAACGTGTACAATGCCTTCGTGCCCTTCTACGCCAATGTGGACCGGACCCCGGAATACCTGTCCCAAACCGGCGAGCTGCCCGATACCCACGAGTTTTATTGGGCCAACCGGCTGATCGGCGCCCTGGCAGATAGCCACCATGCGGCCACCGCCAGCGCCATTGAACGCTACCAGAACGCCGTAGCGGCCAAGGGCCGTGCCCTGCTCCAGGAAGGGGATAAGGCGGACCTGCCGGCGGACGGCGTCAGCGAAGCCCTGGCCCAGTGGAACGACAAAATTGCCTCCATGGCCCAGGAAGAAACCCAGAAAGCCCTGGGCAAGGTCCTGTACGAAGCCAGTAACGGCATGAAAAACAGCTTTGCCCGTTCCGACGCCTAAGCAAACAGCAAAATAGACGCAAAAAAGCCTTCAAGTTCCAGCCCGGTGCTGGAGCCTGAAGGCTTTTTCATTAATCCAGGTCGTCGTCCTTATTTTCTTTCTGTTTTTCTACCTTGGGACAGGTAATGTCAATCAGTAGTTCAATCATATGGTGGAGCAGCCGGACTTCTTCGGTATTGGCTGCCTTGTAGTAGGTTTCCTTGCCCGAACGGCGGCTGACAATCAGGCCTTTTTCCCGGAGCAGCCGCAAATGGTGGGACAGGGCAGGACTGCTCATGTGCATCAGGGCCGACAGATTGATGACGCATTCCTCAAAATGGCACAGGAACCAGAATAACTTGATGCGATTGTTGTCGGATAAACAGCCAAACAGTGTGGAGACAGCAGAAAAATTGGCTTGGTCCGGCAGGTCCTTCAAAACGTAATTGAGATTTTCACCGTGATCATGAGGCAGAGCTTCCATGCATATCTTCATCCCTTCGCTTTGATAATGGATTTGTCAGTATTCATTATACCATAATATCGTATGTTTTCTGAAAATAGCTAAAAAGAATTTTTTTCGCCGGAAGGGAAGTGCTAACAAACATTATCTTGGGTTTTTTCATCCTAACTGTGGACAGGTCCCCAGGTTCGTCCTATAATGGAAACAATGCGGAGATTCTTTATTTACACAGGGGGACTGTACATGCTGTTAAAAGATTTACAGATTGGAGAATCTGGAATCGTACGAAAAATAAATCTTCCCTTTCAGGTGGAACGGCGGCTGCAAGCCTTGGGCATGACCCCGGGCACCCAGATCAGCGTCATCAACCGGAAGGGCAAGGGCATTATGATTATCCTGCTGCGGGGCACCCGGTTTGCCCTGGGCTACAATATGACCCGGAACATTACCGTGGAAAAGGGGGCTGCACCCCATGTCTAAACACGAAAACCTGACCATTGGGTTCATCGGCAACCCCAACTGCGGCAAAACCACCCTGTTCAACGCCTATACCGGCGCCAATCTAAAGGTGGCCAACTGGCCCGGGGTAACCGTAGAGAAGGTGGAGGGCGCCATCCGCCACCACAACATGAACATCCGGCTGGTGGACCTGCCTGGGACCTACAGCCTGACCTCCTATACCATGGAAGAAATCGTTTCCCGGGACTTTATCCTCAGCGATGAAGTGGACGTGGTCATCAATGTGGTGGATGCCTCTGCCCTGGAGCGGAGCCTGTACCTGACCCTTCAGCTGCTGGAACTGGGCAAGCCCGTGGTGATGGCCCTGAATATGATGGATATTGTAGAAAAGCGGGGCATGGAAATCGACCTGCACCGGTTGCCGGAAATGCTGGGCATTCCGGTAATTCCCGTTTCGGCCCGGAAGCGTCGGGGCCTGGACGTACTGCTGCACGCAGCGGCCCACCATAAGGACGCCAAGTCCACGGACCCCTTGATCCACAACCACAAGGCCATGGGCAGCCATGTGCTGAACCACAAGGAATACGCCATGGTGTATTCGGATTCCATCGAGGATCGGATTGACCAGGTGGAAGCGGCCCTGGAGGCCCGCTATCCCGAACTGGTGAACAAGCGGTGGCACGCTATTAAGCTTCTGGAGCGGGACAAGGAAATCTGGAAGCGCTGTCCGGTGGACCTGCCGGAGGTGCTGGACAAGAACTACGAAACCCAGATTATCAAGGAAAAATACGATTTCATTGAAGAAATCATTCGGGAAGTGCTGCTCCATAAGGAGGAGCGGGACAAGCTCACCGACCGGCTGGACAAGGTGCTCACGGACAATATCTGGGGCATTCCCGTGTTCCTGCTGATTATGGGGCTGGTGTTCTTCCTGACCTTTACGGTGGGCGACTGGCTGAAGGGGTATCTGGAAGCCGCCATTGGCTGGTTCAGCGACGGCCTGGCCGCCCAACTGGCTGCCTGGCAGGTCAACGCAGCCCTGACCAGCCTGATTATCGACGGGGCCCTGGGAGGCGTGGGCATCATCGTTACCTTCCTGCCCAACATCCTGATTTTGTTCCTGACCCTGGGCTTTTTGGAAGACAGCGGCTACATGGCCCGGGTAGCCTACGTGATGGAAGGCATCATGAGCAAGGTGGGGCTGTCCGGCAAGGCCTTTATCCCCATGCTGCTGGGCTTTGGCTGCACCGTGCCGGCGGTCATGGCCTCCCGGAGTCTGGAACACAAGCGGGACCGGTTGAAGGTTATCCTGGTAACGCCTTTTATGAGCTGCAACGCCCGGCTCACCATCTATATCCTGTTTTCCGAAATGTTCTTCGGGAACCGGGCCATGCTGGTGGCCTATTCCATGTATATGATTGGCCTTTTGGTGGCCATTCTGGTATCCCTGGTTATCCACTGGACGGATAAGGCCCGGCACAAGGACAAGGACGACTACCTGCTCATCGAGCTGCCGGAGTACAAGATGCCGGACCTGCGTACCGTGTGCATCTACGTGGAAGATAAGGTGAAAAGCTACCTGGAAAAGGCCGGCACCACCATCTTCCTGGCTACGCTGCTTATCTGGTTTGTGCTGAACTTTGGCCCCAGCGGCTATACCACCGACGCGGCCCAAAGCTACGGCGCCGTCCTAGGCCACTGGCTGGTACCGGTGTTCCGGCCCATCGGCCTGGGCTTCTGGCAGATTACCCTAGCACTGCTGGCCGGGATTTCCGCCAAGGAAGTGGTGGTTTCCAGCTGTGCCGTGCTTTTTGGCATTACCAATACGGGCTCCGGGGAAGGGCTGGGAGCCTTTGCTCAGGCCCTGGGGGGCATCGGCTTTACCTCCATCAACGCCCTGTGCCTGATGGTGTTCTGCCTTTTGTACGTGCCCTGTGCGGCGGCCCTGGCTACCATCCAGAAAGAAACCGGCAGCTGGAAATGGACCGCAGAAGAAGCCCTGTTCCAGCTGGCTGTGGCCTGGGGGTTCACCTTCCTGTGCTACCATTTGCTGCTGTTATTCTAGCTTTTGTTAAAAACTAAACAGTTTATTCTAAAAGAGGGATTTGGGACAACTTGTTCCAAGTCCCTCTTGACTATTCTCTGAAAATGGCGTATAAAGTAGGTAGAAACAATTAAAGAAATTTTTAATCGTTATTTCGGAGGAGGAACCCATTATGAAAAAGACTTATGCAATCAAAGCGGACTGCGCCAACTGTGCAGCCAAAATGGAAGAAACCGTTAAGCAAACTGCTGGTGTGACCGATGCTGTGGTGAATTATATGCTGCTGAAACTGAAGGTTACTTTTGCCGAAGGGGCAGATCCAAAAGCAGTAATGGCCCAAGCTCGAACCAATGTTCGGAAGATTGATGACGAGCTGGATATTGATTGTTAACAGCGTTACGATTAAATAAAACATTAATGGTAGGTGAGAATTATGGAGAAGGAGCACCAGGTGATGGTGGCCCGGATTGGGGCAGCCGCTCTGCTTACTGCGGTGGGCAGTTTCTTCCTGGGGGATTTGTCCGGACCCGGTCTGGACACAGGTTCTCGGGTGCTGCACGCGCTGCCCTATGTGCTGGGTTACATCATCATTTCCTATGATATTTTGCGCAAGGCCTGGCGAAACATCCGCAAGGGGCAGGTCTTTGACGAAAACTTTTTGATGGCTATAGCCAGTTTGGGGGCCTTGGGCCTGGCCATTTATGAAAACGGGGACTACGCGGAAGCCGTGGCCGTTATGCTGTTTTATCAAATTGGAGAAACCTTTGAAGATTATGCCGTGGACAAAAGCCGGCGCAATATCAGCGAGCTGATGGATATCCGGCCGGATTACGCCAATATTGAAAAGGACGGCAAGCTGGTTCAGGTGGACCCCGAGGACGTGGCCCCGGGTACCCGGATTGTTGTTCAGCCCGGGGAAAAGGTGCCCATTGACGGCGTGGTAGAGGCCGGTACTTCCTCCCTGGACACCGCAGCCCTTACCGGTGAAAGCCTGCCCCGTCAGGTGGCCCCCGGGGACGAAGTGGTCAGCGGCTGCATCAACCTGAATGGGGTGCTGACGGTAACCACCAGCAAGGACTTTGGCGAATCCACCGTCAGCAAGATTTTGGAATTGGTGGAAGACGCCGGTTCCCGGAAGGCCAAGTCGGAGGTCTTTATTTCCAAATTCGCCCGGGTCTACACCCCGGTGGTCTGCGGCAGTGCCCTGGCACTGTTCCTTTTGCCGCCTCTGGTACGGGTGGCGTTTTTGGACCTGCCTCCTTCCTGGGAAACTTGGCTGTACCGGTCCCTGCTGTTCTTGGTTATCAGCTGCCCCTGCGCCCTGGTACTGAGCATTCCGCTAAGCTTCTTTGCCGGAATTGGGGGCGCCAGCCGGCAGGGCATTCTAATTAAGGGTGCCAACTACATGGAAACCCTGGCCAATACGGCCTATGTGGTTATGGATAAGACCGGGACCCTGACGGAAGGGGTCTTTGAAGTCTGCGGCATCCACCATACACCCCTGGAAAAGAAACAGGTGGTGGAACTGGCCGCCCTGGCCGAAAGCGCCTCCTCCCATCCCATCAGCAAAAGCCTTCAGAAGGCCTACGGACGGGAACTGGACCGGAGCCGGGTGAAAAACATCCAGGAGCTCAGCGGCAAAGGGGTCCTGGCAGAAGTGGACGGACACCAGATTGCAGCCGGCAACGGCAAGCTCATGGAACAATTGGGAGTTTCCTATATGGATTGCCATATGGTGGGCACCCTGGTGCATCTGGCTGTGGACGGCAAGTACGCCGGTCATATCCTCATTGCAGACAAGATTAAACCCCACGCGGCGCTGGCCATCGACAAGCTGAAGGAAGCTGGGGTGAAGGCGGTCATCATGCTCACCGGGGATTCCCGCAAGATTGCCGACGCTGTGGCTCAGCAACTGGGCATCCAAAAGGTGTACAGCGAGCTGCTTCCTGCCGGCAAGGTGGAAAAGGTGGAAGAACTGATTCAAAAGAAGAACCCCAAGGACAAGGTAGCCTTTGTGGGGGACGGCATCAACGACGCTCCGGTGCTTTCCCTGGCGGATATTGGCATTGCCATGGGGGCCCTGGGCTCCGATGCAGCCATTGAGGCTGCAGATGTGGTGCTGATGGACGACGATCCCTTGAAAATCAGCAAAGCCATTCGGATTGCCCGGAAGTGCGTGAGCATTGTGTACCAGAACATCGTACTTGCCATCGGCATCAAGGTTGTGGCCCTGATTTTGGGCGCCTTGGGGGTTATCAATATGTGGGTGGCCATTTTCGCCGATACCGGCGTTTTGATTTTGGCCGTGCTGAACGCCATGCGGTGTTTATTCGTAAAAGAAGCATAAAAATACAGTGGATGGGTTAATGCCTGTCCACTGTATTTTTTTGCCCTAAATGGTAAAAAACGGTGAAAAAGTGTGAATAAACGGGGATAATTTCCCTTTGTTAAGAAATTTTTTTTCGGAATTGAGAGAGCTTTTTGAGAGAAAACGGAAAAATAATTTTGCAAAAATATACCATTTTAGGAAATTTGTGCTATAATAGGGCTACTTTCATTTCAATAAAGAAATTACAGAGGCAAGGGGTGTGTACCATGTTTAAAGTATTTATCGACGGACAAGAAGGAACTACAGGCCTGCGCCTGGCTGAGCGCCTGGCCCGCCGCAGCGATATCAAACTGCTGTCCATTGACAGCGCCCTGCGGAAGAATACCCAGGCACGGCTGGAAAAAATCAGCCAGGCGGACGTGGCCTTCCTGTGCCTGCCCGATGCGGCTTCCAAGGAAATTGTGGAGGCTGCCAAGGACTGCCCCACCAAAATCATTGATACCTCTACGGCCTTCCGCTGCAGCGACGGCTGGGCCTATGGTTTCCCGGAATTGGGCCATGCCTACGCCAGTGCCGTTGCCAATAGTTCCCGCATTGCCAATCCGGGCTGCCACGCCACTGGCTCCATTGCCGTTTTGGCGCCCCTGGTGGCTGCTGGGCTGATTCCCGCTGACGGGCTGTATACCCTGACTTCCCTTACCGGGTATTCCGGCGGGGGCAAAAAGATGATTGCCGAGTACGAAAATCTCCACGATCCGGAACTGGACGCTCCCCGGCTGTACGGGCTGAACCAGAAGCACAAGCACCTGCCGGAAATTGCCAAATACGCCAAACTCACCACGGCACCCATTTTCCTGCCCATTGTGGCACCCTACTACAGCGGCATGCTGGTTACCGCCGGCTTTGCCAACACCCAGGGCCTGCCCCTGGCCGCCCTGCGGAAGCTGTTTGCTGACTTTTACGGCAAGCAGCCTTTCATTCAGGTGCAGACCAGTGAAGAACTGCCCAAGATGCTGGGTTCCAACAACCTGGCCGGTAAGGATTCCCTGAAAATCTACATTGCCGGCAATGAAGAGCGGTTCACTGTGTCCGCCCAGTTTGACAACCTGGGGAAGGGGGCCAGCGGCGCCGCCATTGAAAACATGAATATTGCTCTGGGGCTTGCCCCGGAAGAAGGCCTGGATTTATAAGCGCCAAGCCGTGAGCAGGACCGTTTCCTTTGCAGCAGCAGGGAAATGGTCCTGTTTTTGTTCCAGTTGCAACATAATTGCTGAATTTTATAATAATTATATGTATTGTTAAAATGGTAAGAGGAAAAATAGAAAAAAATTCTAAAAAAACCTCTTGCATTCGGCAGAAAAACTGCTATAATAAAGGTCGTAAAGGATAATAAATATCAAAAACGATTCCTTTCAAATCTATGTATAGTGTTGAAGGTCTATGTATAGAGCTGAAGGGAACCAAAAAATTAGGGGAGGCTTATATTATGAAAAAATTCATTTGTAGAGTGTGCGGTTACATTTATGAAGGTGAAGAAGCTCCGGAAAAGTGCCCTCAATGCGGCGCTCCTAAAGACAAATTCGATGAAATGAAAGACGGCGTTAAGGAATACGCTGACGAACATAAAGTTGGCGTAGCCAAAGGCGTTGATGAAAGAGTTCTGGAAGGCCTGCGTCAAAACTTCACTGGTGAATGCTCCGAAGTTGGTATGTACCTGGCTATGTCCCGTGTAGCCGATCGTGAAGGCTATCCGGAAGTTGCAGAAGCTTATAAACGCATCGCTTTTGAAGAAGCAGAACACGCTTCCAAGTTCGCTGAACTGTTGGGCGAAGTCGTTACCGACAGCACCAAGAAGAACCTGGAAATGAGAGCTGCTGCAGAACAAGGCGCTTGCGCTGGCAAGAAAGAAATCGCTACCTTGGCTAAACAACTGGGCTACGATGCCATCCATGATACGGTTCATGAAATGTGCAAAGACGAAGCTCGCCATGGTCGTGTATTCGATGGCCTGCTGGCTCGTTACTTCAGCAAATAAGCCTTCCCGGCTTTGCAAAAAAGTCTCTGTCCTCCTGAGTGGGGACAGGGATTTTTTTTGCCTTATTGGGACCTGAGGAAGTTTCCTCCCTTTTCCTTCAAGCGATTTCCGCCCCCATGCAGGGATTTGGACCTGTGTGCCGTAAAAGAATAGAAGAAGGCTTTTATGCGTTACAGGTCACAGCGGGAAGAAGGGAAGGGTATGGGAAACTTTGGCATCGCATTTAACGCAGTAGCGCCTCTTTTGCTTTTTATGCTGGCGGGACTGTTTGCCCGGCACCAGCTGCACTTGGGGGACCGGGCCGTGTCGGAACTGAACCGGCTGCTGTTTGGGGTGTTCCTGCCGGCCAATATGTTTGCGTCCGTGTACTTTACCCAGGCTTCCCAGCTGATTACCCCCAGCTTTATCCTGTACGGGGTCCTGTCCCTTTTGGCCGTCTACTGTCTGGGCTACTTTCTGGTGGTCCGTTTTGTAAAAAGCAACCGGAAACGGGGTGCCATGATCCAGGCCATCTACCGGAGCAATTTTATCCTTTTGGGGGTGCCCCTGATTGAGAATATCTACGGGGCCGACGCCGTGCCCGTACCCATGATGCTGGCAGCCTTTGTGGTGCCCATCTACAACGTGCTGGCCATCTTTACCCTGGAGCGTTTTCGCAGCGATACCCCGGACATCCGGCCGGGACACATCTTGGCCGGAGTCCTGCACAATCCCATGGTTATCGGGGCCATTCTGGGCCTTTGCTGCAAGCTGCTGCCTTTTGACCTGCCGGCCCTGGTGGAAAAATGCATTCACCAGCTGGCGTCCGTGACCACGCCTTTCGCCCTGGTGGTGCTGGGGGCTTCCTTTACCCTCCAGGGAGCCTACAGCGAGCTGAAGGAAGTGACCATCAGTGTGGTGGCCCGGCTGGTGCTGGCGCCGCTTTTGGTGGTAGGCGCGGGGCTTGCCCTGGGCTTTCGGGGCATTGAACTGGCCAGCCTTCTGGCCATGTCCGGGACGCCCGTTGCTGTGGCTTCCTTTGCCATGGCCCAGCAGATGGGCAGCGATGGGGAACTGGCTGGGGATACGGTGATCTTTTCCTGCGCCTTTTCCTTTATTACCCTGTTTTTGTGGATTTATGGCCTTCAGGCCCTGGGCGCACTCTAGGACTCCTGGAGGGGGGCAATAGGCTGGCTTTTCTCCCTGGCAGGTTTTGGCAAAATCCGGACTCATCAGTCAGAAAACTGACTCTATAGTTCCTTTGTTGAACAAAATGAGAAGGAAAAGTCAGAAAACTGTCAAATATTGTCCCAAAATCCCTATGGAAAGCCGGGGATTATTTACCTTTTTCGGAATTTGTGATAATCTTAAAAATTGAAGTGTATACCAATTGCCAAGGAGGCTTAACGTATGGGAAATTTTGTGGTTGCCTTAAATGCCGTAGCCCCCTTGCTGCTTTTCATGCTGGTGGGACTCTTTGCCCGGCACGCTTTTCATTTTACGGACAAATCCGTATCCACGTTTAACAAGCTTTTATTTGGACTGTTCCTGCCCTCCACCATGTTTTCCTCGGTGTATTTTACCAAGGCGGAAACCATGGCGGCCCCGGCCTTTATCGCTTATGGGTTCTGCTCCGTGTTGGCGGTGGCTTTTCTGGCCTATCTGGTAGTAACCCATTTCGTCAAGGATGACAAGAAACGGGGAGCACTGATCCGGGCCAGCTACCAAAGCAATTTTATCCTTTTGGGGGTTCCTCTGGTAGAAAATATCTATGGGCCAGAAGCCGTAGCCGTACCCATGCTGCTGGCGGCCTTTGTGGTGCCCCTGTACAATGTACTGGCAGTCATTATCCTGGAGACCTTCCGGGGCGGCAAAAGCACCCTGACCTTCAAAAAGCTGGTCAAGGGGGTCCTGACCAATCCCATGATTGTAGGCGCTCTCCTGGGCCTTTTCTGCCGACTTTTGCCCTTTCCCCTGCCGGCCATGGTGGTGAAATGCGTCAAACAGATGGCAGCTACTACCACGCCCCTGGCCCTGGTGATTCTGGGAATTTCCTTTACGGTCCAGGCGGTGTTGGGAGAACTCCGCTATTTGGTCATTACCATTTTTAGCAGACTGGTACTGGCGCCCCTTTTGGTGGTGGGCGTAGCCATTGCCCTGGGCCTTAGAGGCGTGGAACTGGCAACCCTGATCGGCATGGCGGCTACCCCCTGTGCGGTGGCGTCCTTTGCCATGGCCCAGCAGATGGACAGTGATGGGCAGCTGGCAGGAAACTGCGTAATCTTTTCTACAGCAATTTCATTTGTTACCATGTTCTTCTGGATTTTGGCGGTCCAGAGCATGGGACTCCTGTAAGCAGGAATATTTTGTATGATGGAGTGAACGGTATGGTCAAAATCAATCAATCCCTTTCCAAGGAAAAACGCATCTTGAAGGCGGCGGAAACGGTCTTTTCCAAAAAAGGCTATTCCCAGGCCACCCTGGATGAAGTCATCAAAACAGCCGACACGGGCAAGGGAACTGTATACAAGTATTACCAAAACAAGGAAAACCTGTTCTATACCCTGATTAGTGAAAAAAGCAGACGATTTTCCGCTTCTTTGGAAAAAGCCTACAAGGACAATGCTTCCTTTAAAGACCAGATGACCCAGTACGCTTATACCTGCATCAAATTCTTTACCAAGCAGGAAGTGCTGTGGTCCGTGCTGCTGTTTGAAGTGCTCAACGAGCAGGGGGGCTGGCGCCTGTTGTGGGATGATACTCTCCAGGATTACAAAGTGGAAATCCGTTGGGGCAAGGGCCCTTCAGAGCAGGAAGTAGCCGTGAAAAAGCGCTACGCCGAGCTGCTGCGAGCAGAAATCATGCCCCTGCGCCAAATCCTTCATGATGCCATTGCGGCAGGCTTTATCAAACCCATTGCCAATCTGCCCATGATGACGGAAAACTTCTTCTTCTCTCTGGTGATGCTGGTGTTCCAGCATACTGTGAACCCCGAAAATATGGAAAAATCCGTGGACGAGATGCTCAATCGTTTCCTCTACGGCCATTGGCTTGGCAGCACTGCCCCTGAAGAAACGGGGACAGGAAAGACCAGCAAATAGACTGGTAAAATGTAAGCAATCCCAAAAGAAAAGCAGTCCAGCTACAGGAAAATCTGTAGCTAGACTGCTTTTTTGCGTATAGGAAAACTTTTTGTTTAGACCTGGGTACCTTTTTTCCGCAGGGCATCCATGGACGCTTCCAGACCCTTGATGGTCATGGGGAACATATCCACCCGCTTGCGGATTTGGGCCAGGGTGTAGTAGTACCGCCAGTTCACTTCTCGCATGGGATTTAGCCAAATGGAGGCGGGGTACAGCTGCAGCAGTTCCTCCAGCCAGGAAATCCCCGGGCGGTTGTTGCCCTGGATGTAGTCGATATTGCCGTTCACATCCATGAGTTCTTCTTCCCCCATCCGGGCGTCGCCTACGATGATTACCTGGTAGCCATTTTTGTACTGGTGGAAAACCCATTCGGTGTCAATCCGGTTTTCCCAGGCGCAGTCGGGCTTGGTGAACAGGTAGTCGTAGAAGATGTTGTGGAAGTAGAAAATCTTCAGGTCCTTGAACTGGTTGTTCTTGGTTACGGCCTGAAACAGCCGCCGGCACAAATCCGCAAACCCCCACATGGAACCGCCGCTGTCCATGAGCAGCAGCAGCCGGGTCTGGTTTTTTCGGGGCCGTTTGTAGATTACGTCCAGCAGCCCGCCCCGGTTGGAGGTGGCCTTAATGGTTTCGTTAATATCCAGCTCGTCCTTGGGCTGTTCATTTTGGCTGGAAAGCCGGCGCAGCTTGCGCAGGGCTACCTGGAACTGCCGGATGTCCAGCACCGTATCATCCCGGAAATCCCGGAAATGCCGCTCCTGGGCAATGGAAAAGGCGCTGTGCCAGGTGCCCTTGCCCATAATCCGGATGCCCTTGGGAGCGTAGCCTGAATGGCCAAAGGCCGTCTGGCCCCCGGTACCCACCCAGGTGGTGCCGCCATTGTGCTGCTCCTTTTGCAGCTTGAACCGCTCCTCCAATAGGTCATTGATTTCCTCTTTGGTAAATTGGTTCCAGATCCGGTCCACTTCTTCCTTGTTGTAGGGCGTGGCGGGGGCAGCTTTTTCCAGCCACTTTTCAAAAGCCTCCGGGATAATGCCCAAATCCACCAGATTTTGGAAATACGCCGTAAAAGCCTGGTCAAAGCGGTCGTAATCTGTTTCCTTTTTGATTAAGGTGGTGCGGGCCAGATAATAGAACTCGGTAAAGCTGTTCTGGTGCAGTCCCAGGCGCAAAGCCTCCAAAAACGTATCCCATTCAATCAGACTTACTTTGACACCATAAGACCGCAGCTGGTAAAAGAAGTCCGTAAACATATCAGTACCCCGCCCTTTGAAGGTCCTCGGTTTTCTTCAGCAGTACGCCAATGTAGGGCAGCTTCTCATTCAGTTTGTCTGCCGGCACGCCGCCGATGAGCAGGGCCTGGATCCAGTCCAGCAGCTCCGCCGTGCTGGGCTTTTTGTTGATGTCCGGCAGTTTGCGCAGCTTGTAGAAGGCAGCGGTGGCGCTCTCCAGCAGATCTTCTGCCAGGGTGGGGAACTTGGCTAGGACAATTTCCCGCATGGTGTCCGGCTCCGGGAAGGCAATGTAATGGAAAATGCAGCGGCGCAGGAATGCGTCGGGCAGCTCTTTTTCCGCATTGGAGGTAATGATGACAATGGGCTTATGAATGGCTTTCACCGTTTCCTTGGTTTCCGGAATGTAAAATTCCATTTTATCCAGTTCCCAGAGCAGGTCGTTGGGGAACTCCAGGTCCGCCTTGTCAATTTCGTCAATGAGCAGCACCGCCTGTTTCTGGGATTGGAAAGCTTCCCCCAGTTTGCCCAAATGAATGTAGCGGCTGATATCGTCCACGCCGGCTGTGCCAAATTGGCTGTCGTACAGCCGCTGTACCGCATCGTACAGGTACAGGCCGTCCTGGGCCTTGGTGGTGGATTTGATGCTCCAAATGTACAGGGGCAGCTCCAGGGCCTTGGCCACTTCTTCGGCCAGAACAGTTTTTCCGGTGCCGGGTTCCCCCTTGACCAGCAGCGGTTTCCCCAGGGCAGCTGCAATATTCACACTGCGCAGCAAATCTTCCGACGCAATATAGGTAGAGGTTCCTTTAAATTCCTTCATAACTAAACTCCTTTGAAATATACAGAATTATCTCCATTATAGCATGGAGCGCCGGTGATTTACAGATGGGCAACGGAGAACCTTTGCGGGCGAGGCTTGCATGGGCAGTTTAACCAGGTAAAATACAGCCGCCTCTGAAAGTTTTAGCATTTACACCTTCTGGCAGAAATATCCTCAAGTCCTTGAAAATTTATGCTCCTGACCCAAAGAAAATTTGCCTCAATTGCATTTAACAGGAACTAGTTTTTACGAAATTTGCATATTGAAAGAACATATGTTCGTTTGTTATACTATAGGCAATGGGCGTGGTGGTGCAGAACGCTTCCAGCTACACAATGTATCCTTTTTCAGGCTGGGGAACCTACGCCCTTCTTCCAACAGCCGGGAAACCGCATTTTCCTGCTGACCCCGGAATCCCACGCTGCCAGGCACGGCATAGGTCAACCAAGGCAAAATTACCTATATTGACTATCATATATTGGAATGATTTGTTATAATAAAGGGATTAGAAATGTATAAACTTGCGTTTGAGGAGAAGGTCCTATGAACGAAGAAAATGAAAATCTAACGCCCCCCATTGATGGGGATCCGGACCAGGAGGATATGGGTGCCATCAAGGTAGCCGACGAGGTTCTGAGCATTGTGGCAGGACTGGCGGCTTCCGAGGTCACCGGAGTCTACGGCATGAGCGGCGGTATCCGGGAAGGGCTTACGGATATGCTGGGCAAGCAGAACTTTTCCAAGGGCATCAAGGTCTATACGGAAGGGCATACCGTCCGGGTGGAAGTCCATGTGATCATTACCTATGGCTACAACATTCCCGATGTGGCCATTAAGCTTCAGGAAAAGGTCAAAGAGGCCGTGGAAAACATGACCGGCTATGAAGTCACCGGCGTGGACGTCCATGTGGAAGGGGTCCGCAAGAAAGAAGAAAAGCCGTTCTCCGACAAGGATTATACAGATGAACTGGTAAAGAAGTGGGAAGAACCTCCTGCTGAGCCGGCAGCCCTGCCGGAGTCCGCAGAAGGGGCAGCCAAAGAAAATAGTACTGAGGCACCGGCTCCCCAGCAGGAAGCCCCAGCGCCCCAGGCAGCTGCCACTCCCGAAACAGAAAAGGCCAAAACTGCTGAAGGCGGGACTCCGGAGGTAGAACCATGAGCATACTGGATCGGATTATCTTAACCCTTTATACCTGCATTATGGCCGTAGTGGCCGTTTTGGTGGTGGTGGTCAGCGTCAACGGGATTCCCGTGGCGGACCTGATGGATTTTGCCGCCCAGGTGCCGGGCCGCATTGAGTATACGGTGGGCGGCCTGGTGCTGTTTTTGGTGAGCATCCGCCTGATTGTGGCCAGCTGGAGCCCCGGCGGCAGCAACGACCTGACCTTTGAAAACGACCGGGAAGGGGTCATCCATGTGAGCCAAGGAGCCATGGAAGACTACATTGCCGGCTTTACCAATGATGTGTACGGGGTGTTCGGCGCCAAGGTCCGGGTCAAGATGGCCAAGGATAACCAGCTGAATGTGCGGATCAACGCTTCCATTGAGCCGGGCATCAACATTCCCGATACCACCGACGAAGTGAAGCGCACCGTCAAAAAGAACATCAAGAATGTAATCGGCGTGGATGTGGCCGATGTAGCACTCTATTTTAAGCATATCAAGGCGAAGGAATAGGGGGTTCACTATGTGGCAGGAAATCCTGAAAAAATTGTTTGAAACCTCCCGCTGGCGGATTATTTGCGCTTTCACCGGACTGGTGGTAGGCGTATTATTCATCCTGTTGGGATTTTTCCGGGCGGTATTTTTATTGTTTTGTATCGGCCTGGGATTTTATATTGGAAACAAAATGGACGAAGGCGAGGATCTGGTGGATTTGCTGGATAACCTGCTGCCGCCCTATCGCAAATAGAATAGAAAAGAACCGGAGAGAAAGAAATGAGCAGAAGAGACGCACGTACCATTGCCTTAAAGAGTTTATTTGCCCTGGATTTTGACCAGGAGAAGACAGAACAAACCGCAGCCGAAACCGTGGCTTCCTTGGCCACTGAAGAAGAATTTGCCAAGGTAGGCAAGAAGGACAGAGCCTATGCCCTGGCCCTGGTGGAAGGCACGGAAAAAAATCAGGCTGCCATTGATGCAGAGCTGGAATCCCTGTCCGGGAACTGGAAAGTGGAGCGCATGAGCGCCATTGACCGGAACCTGCTGCGGATTGCCGCTTATGAAATCCTCTATGCTCCGGAGCCCGTACCGGCCGCAGTGGCCATCAACGAGGCTGTGGAACTGGCCAAAGCCTACGGCGGAGATGATTCCCCGTCCTTTATCAACGGCCTGTTGGGACACCTGGTGAAAAAACATGGTGCCTGAGGAAGCCGTGCTGGGTATAGATACCAGCTGTTATACCACTTCTGTGGCTGTTCTCAGCCTGGAAGGAAAGCTGCTTGCCGATGAGCGCCGGCTGCTGAAGGTAAAACCCGGCAGACGGGGGCTCGCCCAATCGGAAATGGTCTTTCAGCATACCCGCAACCTTCCTGAATTAATTGAAAAAATCAATCTGGCCGGCATATCTCTTAAAGCGATCGGAGTCTCGGAAAGACCCCGGCCGCTGGAAGAATCCTATATGCCGGCCTTTCTGGCAGGCTTGGGAACCGCCAGAAGCCTGGCCCATCTGCTGGGACTGCCCCTTTATACCACTACCCACCAGCATAACCATATGTATGCCGGCCTGTGGTCCGTGGGGCAGGAGGCTCCGGAACGGTTCCTGCTGGTGCATATTTCCGGGGGAACCACGGATATGCTCCTGGCCGAAAAGACCCCGGAAGGGGAAGTGCGGCTGACCCCGGAGGGCACCAGCATTGACCTGCACGCCGGTCAGTTCATTGACCGGGTGGGGGTGGCCCTGGGCCTTGCCTTTCCCGCCGGTGCTGCCCTGGAAAAGCTGGCCGAAACGGCGGCTAAGGCCTATCCGCTGCCCGTTTGGACCAAGGAGTCCCAGCTGAGCCTGTCCGGTCCCTGCACCAAGGCCCTTAGGGCTGCCCAGCAGGGGGCAGACCCGGCGGAGCTGGCCCTGGGAGTGGAAACGGCCATTGGCCAGGGCCTTGGCAAGGTGCTGGGCTATTTGTGCGGGAAGTACAACGTAACCAAGGTACTTCTGGCCGGCGGGGTCAGCGCCAACGGGGAAATCCGCCGGCAGGTGGGCAGCGCCTTGACCAAACAAGGCTGCCAGCTGTGGGCGCCGGAGCCCCGCTATAGTGTGGACGGTGCCGTGGGCACCGCTTGGTATACGGCCCAAAAGGAGGGACGGAAGCCATGATTTTTGGCAAAATCTATACAGTTACGGAAGTCAACAAGATTGTCAAAGGTCTGATCCATGAGGAACCGGAATTTGCCAATCTCCAGATTCAGGGGGAAGTGTCCAACTTCCGCCAGTATCCTTCCGGCCACTGTTATTTCAATTTAAAAGACGACCGGGGCCTTTTAAAGGCCGTGATGTTTGCCGGGGCTGCCCGGCGTCTGAAGGCCCTGCCCAAAAACGGGGATCAGGTCATGGGCGTTGGCCGCATTGACCTATACGAACGGGACGGGGTCTACCAATTTTACGTAGATATGCTGATGCCCCTGGGGGCTGGCAATCTGATGGCAGCCTTTGAGGAATTAAAGCAGAAGCTTTCCGCCGAAGGTCTGTTTGACCCGGAGAAAAAGCGCCCCCTGCCGGCCCATCCGGAAGTGGTGGGGGTCATTACCTCCTCTGCTGGAGCAGCGGTCCGGGATATTATCAACGTAGCCGGCCGCCGGGACCCGGGGGTCAAAATCCGGCTTTACCCGGTAAAGGTCCAGGGTACGGAAGCCCCCGAAGAAATTGTCCGGGGCATCCGCTTCATGAACCGGCACAAACTGGCCGACGTATTGATTGTGGGCCGGGGCGGCGGGTCCATGGAAGACCTGTGGGCCTTTAACGACGAGCGGGTGGTCCGGGCCATTGCGGCCTCCCAGATTCCTGTGGTTTCCGCAGTGGGCCACGAAATTGACTTTACCCTCAGTGACTTTGCCGCGGACCTTAGGGCGCCCACCCCGTCTGCAGCAGCAGAGCTGGCGGTGCCGGAACGCACCGGGGACCGGGAAAAGCTCCAGAACCTGACCAGACGTCTGGAACGCCAGGTCACCAGTGCCCTGGACCAGTGGGAAAACAGATTTCTGCGGGCTGCCCAGTCCCGGGTGCTGCGCCATCCGGAGGGACTGCTGAAAGACCAGCAGGAGCGGCTGGAACGGGCCGCTGCTTCCTGGGTGTTTACCCGGCCGGAACGGCTGTGGGAAAACAAAAGCCGGCAGCTGGAACGGCTGCAAAGCTCCTGGACCTTGCGGGAACCGGAGCGGCTGTGGGAAGACCAGAGCCAGCAGCTTGATATGCTGCTCCAGCGGCTCCAGGCTTCGGCCAAACAAGCCCTGGAAATCCGGCAGCACCGGTGGGAAGTGGTAAGTTCCAAGCTGGAAGCCCTGAGCCCTTATGCGGTGCTCCAGCGGGGCTACTCGTTAACTGAAACTGACAAGGGCCAGGTTATCCGGTCCATCTCCCAGGTAGAGCCGGGCAGCCGGCTGGTTACCCATGTGGCAGATGGTACCGTGGTATCCACGGCTCAGGAGATACAGGAGAAAAAGGAAGGACAATAAACCATGGTGAGAAAAAAAGCAGAAACCCCGTCCTTTGAAGAGGGACTGAAACGGCTGGAAACCATTGTAGAACAACTGGAAAGCGGCGAACTGCCCCTGGAAGAAACCCTGGCCCTGTTCAAGGAAGGCATGGGGCTCAGCAAGCAGTGTGCAGGCCAGCTGCAGCAGGCCCAGCAGGATGTGAAGAAAATCGTGGAAGACGGCAAGGACGACTTTTCCTTAGCCCTTTTCCCGGAGGAGAAAGAATAATGGAACTGAAAAGTTATTTGGCAGAGCGGGGCAAACTGGTAGGGGACTACCTGCACCAGCGTCTGGGCCAGGGGAGCATCTCCCCGGTAGATGAAGCCATGGAATATTCCGTGGAAGCAGGCGGCAAGCGGCTGCGGCCTATTTTGATGATGGCAGCGGCCGATGCAGCAGGCGCCGACGGCACCAAGTTTTTGCCGGTGGCCTCCGCCCTGGAAATGATTCATACCTATTCCCTGATCCACGATGACCTGCCCTCCATGGACAACGACGACTACCGCCGGGGCCGGCTCACCAACCACAAGGTGTACGGGGACGCCATGGCGCTGCTGGCCGGGGACGGCCTTTTGACCCAGGCCTTTGAAGTCATGCTGGAACAGCCAGGCGTAGACCCTGCGGTCCTTTTGAAAGTTGTCCGGCTGGTGGCCCACTGCGCTGGCCCTGTAGGCATGGTAGGGGGGCAAGCTTTGGATATTACCTCCGAAGACAAGCACCTGTCCGCCGCCGAAATGAAACAGCTCCATGAAGCCAAAACCGGTGCCCTGTTTGTGGCAGCGGTCCGGGGCGGGGCCCTGCTGGCCGGAGCTGATGCCAAGACCCTGGAAGACCTGACCCATTTTGCCAAACTCTTTGGCCTGGCCTTCCAGATTACCGACGATATCCTGGATGTGGTAGGGGACGCAGCCGTTATGGGCAAGCCCAAGGGCTCCGATGAGAAGCTGCATAAATCCACCTACGTATCCTTGTATTCCTTAGAAAAAGCCCGGGAAATGGCTGCAGAAACCCTGCGCGAAGCCGAAGCAGTACTGGCTCCCTACGGGGAAAAGGCCGAAGTACTGTTAGAAATCACCCGGTATCTATACAATCGCAAGAAGTAAGTGAGAGAGGACAGGTGTTAATGAGCTTACTAGAAACCATTCACACACCGTCAGACCTAAAAAAAGTACCTGTGAACAAACTACCCCAGCTGTGCCAGGAAATCCGTGACCTGCTGATCCAGGTGACCTCCAAAAACGGCGGCCATCTGGCCCCCAACCTGGGGGTGGTGGAGCTTACCGTAGCCCTGCACCGGGTGTTTTCCATGCCCCGGGACAAGCTTGTCTGGGACGTAGGCCACCAATCCTACGTCCACAAGATTCTCACCGGGCGTCAGGACGCGTTTTCCACCCTGCGCCAGTACGGGGGCCTCTGCGGCTTTCCCAAGCGCACGGAGAGCGAATATGACTGCTTTGGCACCGGCCACTCCAGCACCTCCATTTCGGCGGCTCTGGGGATTGCCTGTGCCAGGGATCTGGCAGGGGACGACTACAACGTGATTGCCGTCATTGGCGACGGCGCCCTTACCGGCGGCGAAGCCATGGAAGGGCTGAACAATGTAGGGGATATGCACAAAAAGCTGATTGTCATCTTAAATGACAACGAAATGTCCATTTCCAAAAACGTAGGGGCGCTGTCCACCTATCTTATCGAGCTGCGCACGGACCCCAAATATTCCCGAGTGAAAGAAGACATCGAAGGGGTGCTGAAAAGCATACCCTCCATCGGGGATTCGGTGGCCCGGCTGGCAGCCCGGCTGAAGGACAGTTTCAAATACTTTTTTGTGCCCGGTATGCTGTTTGAGGACCTGGGCTTCAAGTACCTGGGTCCGGTGGACGGCCACGACCTGGCAGCCCTGACAGAAACCCTTGAAAAAGCCAAAAATCTGGATGAACCGGTGCTCATCCATGTAATTACCACCAAAGGAAAAGGGTACAAACCGGCGGAGCAGGAACCCAACCGGTTCCACGGCACCGGCCCCTTTGACATTGCCACCGGCAAGAAAATCGCCAAGGCGGGCACCCCCATTACCTATACCAAAGCCTTCAGCAACACCCTGGTGGAGCTGGGGGAAAAGGACAAGAAGCTGGTGGCCATTACGGCGGCCATGCCGGAAGGCACGGGCCTGGACGTGTTTGGCAAGTACTACCCGGACCGGTTCTTTGACGTGGGCATTGCCGAGCAGCACGCCGTCACCATGGCAGCAGGGCTGGCGGCCAATGGCTACCACCCGGTAACCGCTCTGTACTCCACCTTTGCCCAGCGGGCCTTTGACCAGCTGCTCCACGATGTGGCCATGCAGAACCTGCCCTTTATCCTATGCCTGGACCGGGCGGGACTGGTAGGGGACGACGGCGCCACCCACCACGGCAACTACGACCTTTCCTTTGTGTCCCTGCTGCCCAACTTTACGGTGATGGTACCCAAGGACGAAAACGAACTGCGGCATATGGTGAAAACCGCCGCGGCCATGAAAACCCCGGTGATGCTCCGGTATCCCAGGGGCGCCGGGCTGGGGGTGGATATTTCGGAACCCCTGCACACCCTGCCCCTTGGCAAAAGTGAGCGGCTGGCAGAAGGTACGGATCTGGATATCTGGGCCGTGGGCACCATGGTGGAAACTGCCCGGGAGGCCGCAGCAGAACTGGCCAAGCAGGGCATTTCCGCCGGGGTGGTGAACGCCCGGTTTGTGAAGCCCCTGGACCAGGAAGCACTGGTGAAAGCAGCCCAGCGGGTACCCCTTCTGGTTACCCTGGAAGAAAATGCCCTCCGGGGCGGCTTTGGCGCCGGAGTCCTGGACCTGCTGAACCGGCAGCAGCTGCTGAAGCGCTGCCAGGTGCTGAACCTGGGGATTCCCGACGTTTTTGTCACCCATGGCAAACGGGACCTGCTGCTCCGGGATTTGGGCCTGGATGTTCAAGGCGTTACCCAAACCCTGACAGAAGCCTGGGCAAATCTGAGAAAAGAGAAAGAGAAGCAATGAGTAAAGAACGACTGGATGTATTTTTGACCCGGGAAGGGTATTTTGAAACCCGCAGCAAGGCCCAGGCCGTAATCATGGCCGGCGAGGTCCTGGTCGACGACCAAAAGGTGGACAAGCCGGGAACCATGGTAAAGCCAGATGTGAAGATTACCCTTTTGGGCAAGAAAATGCCCTATGTAAGCCGGGGCGGCTACAAGCTGGCCAAGTCCCTGGAAGTATTTCCCATCGATTTGACGGACAAGGTTATCGCAGACCTGGGAGCTTCCACTGGGGGGTTTACAGACTGCGCCCTGCAAAACGGCGCCCGGAAGGTATTTGCCATTGACGTGGGCTACGGCCAATTGGCCTGGAAACTGCGCCAGGACCCCCGGGTGGTCAATCTGGAACGGACCAATGTCCGCTTTTTGGAAGAAGATTCCCTGGGAGAAAAGGTGGACGGCATTACCATAGATGTGGCCTTTATCTCCCTGGACAAGGTACTGCCCAGTGCCTATAAAATTTTAAAAGACGATGGCTTTCTCATTGCCCTGATCAAACCCCAGTTTGAAGCTGGCCGGGAGAAGGTGGGCAAGAAAGGGGTGGTCCGGGACCGGGCCGTCCACTTGGAGGTCATCGAAAAGGTGCTGGCCACCGCCCGGGAAATCGGGTTTGTGCCTTTGGGCCTGGATTTTTCACCCATCCGGGGACCGGAAGGCAATATAGAATATCTATTATATGCAGGAAAACAGGGGGAAGATGCTGTTACGGAAGACCGGATTCAGGCCGTGGTTGCAGCGTCCCATGACACCCTGGAAAAATGAGGGGGTAAAACTATGGACGAGATGCAGATTGGTGTTTTTCCCAATTTACCCAAAGAAAAAGTACGGGATATATTGCCCAAATTGGTGGAGTTCTGCCGGAAAAACCAGATTCAGGTGATTTTTCCCCAGGAAATTGCGGACTCCTTCGGGGTGCCCGGCTATGACCAGGACGACCCGGCCAGCCTAAGCAAGCTGGACGTGGCCCTGACCCTGGGCGGCGATGGAACCATTCTTCGGGCCGCCCGGCACGTGACGCCGCTCAATATTCCCCTTTTGGGCATTAATCTGGGAAAACTGGGCTTTTTGACCGAAGGGGAGCTGGCGGACCTGTACCCTTGCCTTTTGAAGGTGCGGGACCGGCGCTATACCATTGAAAAGCGCTCCATGCTCCAGGTCACCGTGTGGGAAGGCAAGCACCTGGTGACCAAGGCCCACTGCCTGAACGATATGGTGCTGGAAAGCGCCGACCGTTCCCGGCTCACCCGGCTGGGGGTAAAAATCGGCGGAGAACCTACCGCCAATGCGCCTTCCGACGGCCTAATCGTGGCCACCGCTACTGGCTCCACGGCCTATTCCCTGTCCGCAGGGGGCCCGGTGGTCCATCCCAGCCTGAAGGTAGCCATTTTGACACCCATCTGCCCTCACGCCCTCCATGCCAGACCCCTGGTGATTCCCATCAAGGATCCCATTGAAATTGAACCCCGGCCGCCCTACGAAACCATCTTGATTTCCGCAGACGGCATGACGGTCAGCCACCTGGAGCCCAACCAGAAGGCTGTCATTGAAAAATGTCCCTTTGATGCCCGTTTTATCCGGACCAGCCCCTTGTCCTACTACGAAACCTGGCAGGAACGGATGCTGAAGAACGAGGGACAAACCATCAAGTAGGAGGTTTCCAGACCATGAAACTATCAAGACAAGAAGCCATTAAAAACATTATCGCTACCCAGCATATTGAAACCCAAACGGACCTGGCCGAGGCTCTGCGGGACGCCGGCTTTAACGTGACCCAGGCCACCGTGTCCCGGGACATCAAGGACATGATGCTCATCAAGGTCCCAGATGACAATGGCCGCTACAAGTACGGGTTCCCCACGGACAACGGCGAGATTCTGACCCGGGAACGGCTGGAGGATACCCTCCGGCGCTACATCCTCACCATCAACTCCTCGGAAAACCTGATTGTGATCCACACCCAGCCCGGTACGGCCCAGGCCGTAGCCTATTCCCTGGACCACCTGAACTGGGGGGACCTGCTGGGTACCGTAGGCGGGGACGATACCGTCCTTTTGATTGTGGACGGCAAAGAAAATGTGGAAGCCGTGAAAAGACGGCTGATGCTGAAAAAGGTCTGATACCATGCTGACCTCACTGGAAGTACATAATTTTGCCCTGATTGACCACCTGCGGGTGGATTTCACCCCGGGCTTCAATGTGTTTACCGGGGAAACCGGTGCCGGCAAATCCATTCTCATTGATGCCTTCAGCATTGTGCTGGGCAGCCGGGCTTCCGTGGATTATTTGCGCCAGGGGGCCGATGCCTACTGGATCCAGGCCGTTTTCGATATTGAAGATCAGCCCGGGGTGCAGGCTATTTTGAAAGAACTGGACATGGACGCCGAGGACGGCATGCTGTTCCTGCGCCGGAAAGTCACGGCCCAGGGCAAGAGCCAGGCCTTTGTCAACGAACGCCAGGTGCCCGTCCACGTACTGTCCCGGCTGGCTTCCCAGCTGGCGGATATCCATGGCCAGCACGAAAACCAGACCCTTTTGGCTGCGGGCGCTGCCCTAAACATCTTGGACAGCTACGACCCGGGCATTGGGCCCCTGCTGAAGGACTACCAGGACAGCTACCGCCAGTGGCAGCAGGCTGACCAGGAGCTCCAGCGCTGGCTGAAGAAGGATTCCCGGCAGACCGAGGACCTGGAACGGCTGGAGGGGGAAATCAAGGAAATTGAGGACGCCCATATCCAGCTGGGCGAGGACGAAACCCTCCGGACCCAGGTGAAGAAGCTGCTGAACCAGGAAAAAATCCTGGAAGCAGTGGGGGAAGCCTATCACTACCTGAACGGCTCGGAAGAAGAAAGCAGCAGCGTCCTGGACAGCCTGAACGCTGCCCTGGGCTCCCTGGATCGGGTGCTGGAATACGCCCCGGAGCTCAGCCGTTACCGGGAGGCCATGGATTCCTCCTGGCAGGTGCTGGAGGACGTGCGCCAGTCCCTGGGGGACCTGCTCAGCAGCGACCCGGAGGACCGGGAGCAGCTGGCCCAGGCCCAGGAACGGCTGGACCTGCTGTACCGCCTGAAACAAAAATATGGGGGCTCCCTGGAAAAGGTACTGGCCTACCAGGAAGCCGCCCAGACCGAATACCAGGGCCTCCTTTCCCTGGAATCCACCATCCGGAACTGCCGGAAAAAGGCCGATGCCCTGCGCCAGGAACTGGAGCGGAAGGCGGAGGCCCTGACGGTGGAACGGAAAAAGGCAGGGGAGTCCCTGTGCAAGGCCCTGCTGCCCCATATCCACGATTTGGCCATGCCCCAGGGGCGGGTGGAAATCGGCTTTACCAAACTGTCCCACTGCGGCCTGAAAGGCCAGGACGAAGCCGTTTTCCTGTTCTCGGCCAATGCTGGGATGCCTGTAAAGCCCCTGGCCCGGATTGCTTCCGGCGGCGAATTGTCCCGGTTTGCTTTGGCGCTGAAGACCGTCATGCTGCGGAATTTTGGGGTTCCCACCATGATCTTTGACGAAATTGATACCGGGGTGGGCGGGGTGACCGCCCAGAAAATGGCCGAAAAGATGGCCCTGATTGCCGGCGAGCGCCAGGTGCTGTGCATTACCCACCTGGCCCAGATTGCCTGCTTTGCGGACCACCACCTGTATATTCACAAATCCACCGCCGGCAGCAGCACCACCAGCCAGGTGGAAGCCCTGGACCAGGAAGGCCGGATTCAGGAAATCATGAGAATGACCGGCGGCACCAACCAATCCCAGTCGGCCCGGGAAAACGCCCGGGAGCTGCTTGCTATGGCGGCTGCCGTGAAAAAACAGAATAAGGAGCCGAAGAAAAAATGAAAATCATGCATGATCAGCGCCTGGACGAAGAAAAGCTGTCCAGTGAGCGCGGGTTTGACGGACGCCTGCTGCACGTGGATATTGACCGGGTCAAACTGCCCAGCGGACGGATTACCACCCGGGAGACCATCAAGCACCCTGGAGCAGTAGGTATACTTCCCGTGCATACCGACGGACGGATTACCTTAGTGAAACAGTATAGATACCCTGTGCACTCCGTTTTGTACGAAATTCCCGCAGGAAAATTGGAAAACTGCGAGAATATCATCGACTGTGCCAAGCGGGAACTGTCTGAAGAAACAGGTTTGACCGCAGACGAGTGGACTTACCTGACTTCTATTGTCACTACACCTGGCTTTACCGATGAGGTAATACATTTGTACGTAGCAAAAGGACTGCATGAAGGGGCTCAGCACCCGGATCCTGACGAATTTCTGGATGTGGAAACCTTTACCCCGGACCAAGTTCGGGAAATGGTCCTGAAAGAAGAGCTTTTTGACGCAAAATCCCTGTCCGCCCTGCTGTTATATCTGATAAAAGGGGAACATTGTTAAAGGAATACGAAATTTCTATAGCCAAAATAAAAGATAATGTAATGCTTTTTGGGAAAATGTGTTATAATAACAATAAATTTATTTTTAAATTTATTGTTCATTATTGAAAAAACGAGGGGGATACACAACATGGATGTACTAAAAGTTTCTACAAAATCAAATCCGAATTCTGTAGCTGGCGCATTGGCCGGAGTTCTGCGGGAAAATGGCAAAGCAGAAATCCAAGCCATCGGTGCTGGTGCCCTGAACCAAGCTGTTAAAGCAGTGGCCATTGCCCGTGGCTTTGTGGCTCCCCACGGCATGGACCTGGTGTGTGTTCCCGCTTTCATCGACATTAATATTGATGGGGAAGAAAGAACGGCAATCAAATTGCTGGTTGAACCGCGCTGAGTAAAATCGCTAAAAATGCAAAAAAATAAGGAATGGAAAACAATTGTTTTCCATTCCTTATTTTTATTTTAAACGCTTACTGCACGAACAGCGCGTCCACATCGACTTTCTTCTCCATCATGCCGGATTGTACCAGGAAGTCCTGGGTCTTTTTCAGGGATTCCTTGGCTTCAGGAGTGATGGTCATGCTGAAGTCATACAGAGGGAACATTTCCTTGACGGCTTCGGGGCTCAGGTCCGTGGCTTTGGCTGTCAGGGACAGGGCTTCGTCAGGGTTCTTCTTCATGAAGTCCAGGGTTTCTTTCTGGACGGCCAGGAAGGTGTCTACCAGGTCCTTGTGGTCCTTGTAGAACTTGCCGCTGACGGCAGTAACGGTCAGGCCGGAAACCAGACCGTCGCCGGTGGTAACCACGTTCAGGCCTTCTTTTTCGGCGTTGTAGGCCAGAGGGCCAGCCAGCAGGGCGCAGTCAGCGCTGCCGTTTTCCAGGGCGGAGTGGGCAGCGGGCAGGCCCATGGAAACGAATTTCACATCATTCATGGTGAGCCCGGCCTTTTGCAGGTAGGCTGCCAGCAGTTCGTGAAGGATGGTGCCCTTAGGTCCGGCAATGGTTTTGCCTTTCAGGTCAGCAGCGGTCTTGATGGAGCCGTCCTTGCTGAACAGCTTGAAGGCTTTGGGAGCCTGGGAGTATAGGCTGATAATCTTGATGTCGTTGCCGTTGGCAGCGGACAGCAGGACGGAGGAGCCGCCTACACAGTTCAGAAACTGAATGTCCCCGGAAGCCAGGGCAGCAGTTTGGTCAGCCCCGGAAGTAATGGTGGAGTAGGAGGCGGTGATGCCTTTTTCCTTGAATTTCTTTTCAAAGCTCTGCTGGGCCTTTTCCACAATGGAAGGCACGTTCAGGGGAGCCTGTACATAGGTAATGCTGACTTTGTCCACAGAGGGGGCTGAGGGCTTTTGGCTGGTGGTGCTGCTGCCGCAGCCGCCCAGAAGTGCTGCCGCAGCCAGACAGCAAACGGCGAGAAACAGGGAATGGAGTTTCTTCAAGTGAATCAAATCCTTTCTAAAGTAGAAATTTATGCGAAAGCAGCCAAAATGCTGCGTTTGGCCTCAATAAAAGCAGGCGAGAGCAGGTCCCGGGGGGCTTCCTGCCGGGGGAAGGTTTCTTCGTGGGCCAGGCACCCGTCCTGGAGCACCAGGATCCGGTCCCCCAAGAGCAGGGCCTCGTCCACGTTGTGGGTGACCAGCACGTAGCCGATCCCCAGCTGCCGCTGCATCCGCAGGAGCTCCAGCTGGAGCTGGCCCCGGGTGAAATAGTCCAGGGCGGCAAAGGGCTCGTCCATGAGAATCAGGTCGGCCTGTAGGGCCAGGGTCCGGGCCAGGGCCGTGCGCTGCTGCATGCCCCCGGATAATTCGCTGGGGTAGAGCTTAGCGGCTTCCGTGAGCCCCGTCAGCTTCAGCAGCTGGTCCACCTGGCCGGGCTTTTCCCCTTTTGGGAGCCCCAGGGCGATGTTTTCCCGGCAGGTGAGCCAGGGCATCAGCCGGGCCTCCTGGAACATCATGCCCAGCTTCAGCCCTTCCGGCAGGGTAATTTGGCCGGAGGTGGGGCGCTCCAACCCTGCCAGGAGCCGCAGAAAGGTGGTCTTCCCGCAGCCGCTTTTCCCCAAAAGCACCGTACAGGCGCTGGGGTCAAGGGTCAGCGTCAGGTCCCTTAGGACCGTCTTGGACCCAAAGGCTTTGGTCAAATTTTTAATGACCAGCGGTTTCATAGGCGCCTCCTTTCCCAGGGCAGGCAGAGCCAGGTCAGCAGGGTAAAGGCCCCGTCCAGCACCAGCCCCAGGGCTCCAATGGTGAGAATGCCGATAATGACCTTGTCGCTGCGGCTCATGGCTTGGGCGTCCAGAATCAGATACCCCAGCCCGCTGTCGGCGGCAATCATTTCCGCCCCGATAATGGCCCGGAGACTGTAACCCATGCCCACTTTCATGCCTGTGAGAATCCCCGGCAGAGCAGCCGGCAGACGGATTTTCCGCAGCTGGGTCCAGCGGTTCATGCCCAAAATCCGGCCTACCTCTAACAGCTTGGGGTCGCAGCGCCGGAACCCGTCATCCATATTCAGATAGATGGGGAAAAAAGACGCCAGGATAATGACGATGGCCTTGGGCACCTCCCCGATGCCAAACCAGAGAATCAGGAGCGGAATCAGGGATAGAGGGGGTACATGGCGAAACACTTCCAAAAGCCCGCTGTAGGCCGCCCGGAGCCGGGGGAAAAGCAGCCCTACCGCACTAAACAGGCAGGACAGCCCAAAGGCGCAGACAAAGCCCAAAAGAATTCGGCGCAGGCTGATGGCCGTATGCTTTGCCAGCTCCCCGGATTGGAGCAGTTTCTGGGCCGTGGCGCATACCCGCTCCGGAGAGGGGAGAATGTAGCTGCTCCACAGACCCAGCTGGGTCACCAGCTGCCACAGGGCCAGTACCACCAAAAAAGGCAGCAGGTAGGAAATTGCCTTCTTCATTTCTTTTCCGCCTTGGCATAGGCGGTTTTAGCGGATACTCCGTCTAGTTTGCCAATCCGGCCGGACAGGGTGCTGATTGCGTCCTGGGGCGCGTCCACCACTACGCTGATGATGTTCATGTTCCGGGCGTGGTAGGGAATGCCCATCCGGCCGATAATATAGGGGCTGAACTGATGGAGCAGTTGGTTCAGCGCCTGGATGGAATCCGGATTTTCTACAATAATGCCGATAATGGCCACACGGGTTTCCATGGGAACCTCCTTGTATCATAAAAAAAGCCGCACCTGGGACAGATGCGGCGCAAAAAGACTATGCGAAAAACGTGGCATCTTCCATCGCAAGAAACTTTTGATGTGAGAGCAGGGCTTGGGCGGCCAGGGGATACCTTTTGCAGGAAGCACTTCCTGCGGCAGGACAATCCGCAGCCTTTAATGAGTATACGCCCGGACCGATGCTTTGTAAAGACTTTGACACTTTTCCAAGAGGACTCGGAAGAATCTGACAACAGTTTTCCGTAGAGAAAAAATAATATTAACTGCCTCTATATTTATAGTAAACTGCTATGTATCCATGCTATAATAAGAAAGCAAAAATGTGATTTTTTATACAATATATATGTGAGGCGGGATTTCTACGGACAGTTCAACGCGTAAAGAAAAAGAGAATGCGAAACTCCACAAGATGCTGGAAACGCCGGTACGCAAGCTCATTGCTTCCCTGGCCCTTCCTTCCATCGTCAGTATGCTTTGTACCAGCTTTTACAATACGGCTGATACGTACTTTGTCAGTAAGATTGATACCAGTTCCACCGCAGCGGTAGGGGTTACCTTTGCCAGCATGGCCATTATCCAGGCCATTGCCTTCTTCTTCGGCATCGGTTCCGGCAACTCCATTTCCCGGCTGCTGGGGGCCAAGGAGCGGGAAAAGGCCCATGTGATGGCTTCTACCAGCTTTTTTTATGCCTTTATCTGCGGCTGCCTGGTGGCCCTTGTGGGGAATCTGTTTGTGTCCCAGATTGCCACGGCCATCGGCTCCACACCCACCATTTTGCCCTACGCCATTGCGTACCTCAGCGTTATCCTGTGGGGGGCGCCCATAATGATGTGCTCCCTGGTGATGAACAACCACCTGCGGTTCCAGGGCAGCGCTGCCTTTGCCATGGTAGGCATTACCGCCGGGGGCTTTCTGAACGTGTTCCTGGACCCAATCTTTATCTTCAAATTCCACCTGGGGGTGGCCGGGGCGGCCTACGCCACCATCCTCAGCCAGTTTGTCAGCTTCTGCATCCTGTTTAAGATGACCCGGACCGGGGGCAACATTCCCATCCGGCTGAAGGATATCCATCCTTCTCGGCGGCTTTTCCAGGAAATCGCCGCCGGGGGCGCACCTTCCCTGGTGCGGCAGGGTACCACCAGCGCTGCCACCATTTTCCTGAACGTGGCCGCCGGCGCCTTTGGGGACGCCGCCATTGCCGCCATGTCCATTGTGACCCGGCTGAACTTCTTTGCTGCCGCCGTGATCATCGGCTTTGGCCAGGGCTTCCAGCCCGTGTGCGGCTTCAGCTATGGGGCTCGGAAATTTGCCCGGCTGCGGAAGGGCTTTACCTTTGCCCTGGAGTTCACCACCTGTTTTGGCATTGTGGTTTCCATTGTAGGGGCCATCTTTGCCCGGGAAATCATGGTGCTGTTCCGGGATGACCCAGCGGTAATCACCACCGGTATTTGGGCCCTGCGGGCCCAGTGCCTGACCTTCCCCCTGTCGGCCCTGGTGGTCATGACCAATATGACCCTCCAGACCACCAGGCATACCCTGGGCGCCATGATGGTGGCGGCCGGCCGCAGCGGGGTCTTCCTGATTCCACCCCTTTTGGTGCTGCCCCGGCTGTTCGGCCTGGGTGGACTGGTATGGTGTCAGGCTATATCGGACGTGCTGTCCTTTATTCTTGCTGTAGCCTGGATTCGGGCGTTTTTCCGGGAAATTTCCAAGCAAAACCTGGTATTAAACACCGATTCCACCATAAAATAAAACCATTTGACAGTCCACGCCAAAATGACTATACTAAGTATGCAATTGAATAGCTCCGGTAGGTAAGGCTACTACAGGGATATGGGCTGCTGCCGCAACAGGATGGAGACATCCCGCGTAGGTCTGAACAGGCTGCATCAAATCGAAGGTGCAGCATAATGCAGTTACACCGCCCTGCAGAGTTAAAGCTCGTACGGCGGCAGAGTTAAATCGTTTTTCTGTGTTTTCGCCGTTCGGGTTTTCCCGGACGGCTTTTTTATTGTATTGACAAGGAGGTGCACCATGAACAAGAACACTATGGAAAAGAAAAATCAGGCAGCCGCTGCTGCTACCCAGGCTGCCCTGCAAAAGGAAGCAGCCCTGACCGCAGAAGCCCTGCTCCAGCAGTTGGGAAGCTCAGCCCAGGGCCTCACCGCCGACCAGGTGGAAAAGAACCGGGAAACCTATGGAGAAAACAAGGTTACCCAGGAAAAGAAAAAGTCCGTGGGGGTGCGCCTGGCCGAAGCCTTTATCAACCCCTTTACGGTAATCCTGTTTGTGCTGGCCGGGGTATCGGCGGTCACCGATATTATACTGCCTCTCATGCAGAACCGGCTGGACGACTACAACCCGGCCACCGTTATCATCATTACCGTGCTGGTGCTCCTGTCCGGGTCCCTGCGCTTTATCCAGGAAACCCGCAGCGGGGACGCCGCCGCCAAGCTCCTGGAACTGATTATCACCACCTGCACGGTCATCCGCCAGCCGGAGGGCCAGACGGAAATCCCCCTGGAAGACGTGGTGGTAGGGGACCTGGTATTCCTGTCCGCCGGGGACATGGTTCCTGCGGACCTGAGAATTTTGGAAGCCAAGGACCTGTTCGTCAGCCAGGCCTCCCTTACCGGGGAAAGCGCGCCCCAGGAAAAGGTGCCGGCAGTGGCTGCCACTTCTGACAAAGCCGTGACCGAGCTCAGCAACCTAGCCTTTATGGGCACCAACGTCATCAGCGGTTCTGCCACCGGCCTGGTGCTCCGCAGCGGGGACCACACCCTGTTTGGCAGTCTGGCCAGCTCCATGGCCCAGGAAGCTCCGGAAACCAACTTTACCAAGGGCGTCAACGCCGTATCCTGGATTCTGATCCGCTTTATGATGGCCATGGTGCCCATCGTCTTTGTAGTCAACGGCCTGACCAAAGGGGACTGGCTCAACGCCTTCCTGTTTGGGATTTCCGTAGCCGTGGGCCTGACCCCGGAAATGCTGCCCATGATTGTTACCACCTGCCTGGCCAAGGGCGCCGTTTCCATGAGCGAGAAAAAGACCGTGGTGAAAAGCCTGAACTCCATCCAGAGCTTTGGAGCCATGGACGTGCTGTGTACGGATAAGACAGGGACCCTGACCCAGGACCGGGTAGCCCTGGAATACCACCTGGATGCCTTTGGCAAGCCCAGCCAGCGGGTGCTGCGTTATGCGTACCTGAACAGCTACTTCCAGACCGGCTACAAGAACTTTATGGACCGGGCCATCATCGCCCGGACGGAGCGGGAAGAAACCGAAGACCCCAAGCTCCAGGACCTGTCCGAAACCTACACCAAGGTGGACGAGATTCCCTTTGACTTCTCCCGCCGGCGCCTGTCGGTGCTGGTAATGGGCCACGACCACAGCACCCGGATGATTACCAAAGGGGCCGTGGAAGAAATGCTTTCCATCTGCAAATATACCGAGCAGGGCGCGGAAGACGTGCCCATGACCGACGAATTGCGCAAAACCATCCTGGCCGTGGCTGACCGGCTCAACGACGAAGGCATGCGGGTTATCGGCCTGGCCCGGAAGAACGACCCCTCTCCGGTAGGCGCCTTTGGGGCCAAGGACGAAACGGACATGATCTTCATGGGCTACCTGGCCTTCCTGGATCCGCCTAAGGATACCGCCATGGCCGCCATCAAGGCCCTGAAGGACCACGGGGTTTCCACCAAGGTGCTCACCGGGGATAACGAAAAGACCACCCGGTGCATCTGCCGCCAGGTGGGCCTGCCGGTGGACCACATCCTCCTGGGCAGTGACCTGGAACACATGGACGACGCCACCCTCCAGAAGGAAGCCGAAACCACCACCGTCTTTGCCAAACTGTCCCCGGACCAGAAAGCCCGGGTAGTGGAAGCCCTCCAGGCCGCCGGTCATACCGTGGGCTTTATGGGGGACGGCATCAACGACGCCCCGGCTCTGAAGATTGCCGATATTGGCATTTCCGTGGACAGCGCCGTGGATATTGCCAAGGAATCCGCCGACATCATCCTGCTGGAAAAGAGCCTTATGGTGCTGGAGCAGGGGATTGTGGAAGGCCGGAAGACCTACGCCAACATGATCAAGTACATCAAGATGACCGCCTCCTCCAACTTCGGGAACATGTTCTCCGTCCTGGCAGCCAGTGCCCTTTTGCCCTTCCTGCCCATGATGAGTCTGCAATTAATCATCTTGAACCTGGTGTACGAAATCTCCTGCATCGCCATTCCCTGGGACAACGTGGACGAGGAATTCCTCAAGGTGCCCCGGAACTGGGACGCTTCCACCATTGGCAGCTTCATGATCTGGATGGGGCCCACCAGTTCGGTGTTCGACTGGATTACCTATCTGGTGCTGTACTTTGTGATTTGTCCCCAGTTTGTGTCCGGCGGCCTGACCTACAACCAGATTCCCACTACGGCGATGCTTACCTCCGGCCCCATGGCCGGCCTCACCGTCCGGGACGCCTACGAAGCCATGTTCCAGGCCGGCTGGTTTGTGGAATCCATGTGGACCCAGACCCTGGTTATCCACATGATCCGCACCCCCAAGATTCCCTTCCTGCAAAGTCATGCGTCGGCTACCCTGACCACGCTCACCTGCGCCGACATTGCCGTGCTGACGGCTCTGCCCTTTACGGGAATCGCCCGGGACCTGGGTTTCGTGCCCCTGCCGGGAAAGTACTTCTACTTCCTGGCCCTGGTGGTCATTGCCTATATGCTGCTGGCCACCAGCGTAAAGAAAGCGTATATCCGGCATTACGGCACCCTGCTGTAGTGCTTAGCCTATAGACAGCCTGGAAGAAGGGAGGGGAGCGCCATGCTGCATATTGAACCGATTTTTTGGCTGGGCATGGGAGCCATTGCGGTGGTCGTCTGCGTTATGCAGATTGTCTGCTGGAACCTGACTCCGAAAGCGCCGCGTCATGACTGACCGATCGTGCCTGAAAAAACAAGAAGACCCCCCTCCTGGTGAGCGGGGCCGCGTGGGCTGGAAATAGCCAGCCTGAAAAAAATGCCTTGTGAGCGGTAATTGCGTTCACAAGGCATTTTTGCGTTAAGAAGACTGGTGGTCAGCGGTTTTCTGACGGAAAAGTTTTATCGTAGGCCGTCAGGCGAATATAAAATACCTTGTCCGAGATGGACGCGGGACCGTGGGAAATGACCAGGTTGCGCTGCGCCCAATGGTTCCAGACCGCCACCTCAAAGGGCACCCGGCGGGCCTTCAGGTACCCCATGAGCCTCTTGGCCTTGGTGTCTTCGATACCCACTACGCCCAATAGGGCATATTCCGCAGCGTAGGCGTCCTGAAGCGCTTCCCCATTGCTGACAGGGACCGCAAGGGCCACCTTGGAAACATACCCGGCCTTGTTGGCATAGGCTGTGATGAAGACCCCGTGCTGGCCGGGAACTCCCTTCCGCACAGCCCCAAAAACATAGGCGTCGTACAGCTTCCCCGGAATGGGCTCAGCAGGCGGTTTGTCAAATGTAAGCCCCGTACCCTTTGCCGCACTGTGAGCCTCTAGCAGCTGAAAAAACTCAGGAAAAGACATATCCGTCAGCTGCACCAATTCCGGCGCAGCAGCCCCGGCAGCAGAACAAACCGGCAGGGGAACAAACCCCAGACTCACGGTACAGAGTAGGAACAAAATCGCTAAAAATTTGCGCATGAAAAACCTCCTTTACTTGGGAGCACTTGCGTAGCCTAGAGAGCGCCAGCAGCCTAAAACAGAGGAGCCAGCGAAAGTCGTATGCTTATGGTATTCAACAAAGGAGAGAAAATTCCTTTATTGGGAAAAAGGAGAGTGGGGAGTGAAGGCTGGGGTTCACAGCCAAGCAGACCCCGAGAGCCCACAACCCAGCCGTCCCCACACAAAAAGCCTTGCCGACGTTTTTGCGTCCGCAAGGCTTTTTCACACCGCTTTTCAGCGCTTCTTCAATTGGGAAACTGCAAAGTAAACAGCTTGATATCAATCAGCTTGGTCTGGGGATTCCGTACGTAGGCCAGGATACCCAGGGTTTTGCTGTCCATGGCAGTAAGCTTGGCGCAGTTCAGGTTGTTATCCAGCAGCTTGGAACTGTTGAACGCCCCCAAATAATGGCCGTCACGGTTCCAAATCTTCAGTGTGAAGCCGTCAATGACCACCACGTAATGGTCCAGTACCGCCAGGTCCACCAGGTTGTAGATGGAATCCTTGTCCGTCTGGATGTAGCTGCCGTAGGTTTGCAGCTGCTTGCCCTGGGGGGAGAAGGAGGCCACGATATTAAAGTCGTTGGTCTTGATCCGGCCGCCCCCAAACACCGTGCCGTCCGGGGCAATCCGCACCAGGGTCAGGCCCCCGGCAAAGGGCTTCGCCCGGTTGTGGAGGAAGGCCGGGTGGTTGTTGTCAAAGGACCCGTCATGGATATCCGCCAGGGTAAAGTTGTCGTTGCCGTACAGGTAGGCCTGCTGGTCTCCGGGGAGCAGGGCCACCCGGGTGGCAGTGGTGCTGCCCTTCAGGCTGATGATGTCGTTGCCGTCCTTCAGGGTATGGATGCCATTGCGCACGTAGTAGACTTCCCCTTTGCTGCCCACGTTGACGCTGAGAATCATCTTTTCGTGGATGGTGAACACCCCGTCTTCCCCGAAGGAACGGTGGGCGAACAAGCTGCCGTTTTTCACGTCAAAGGCGTCAATATGGGTGCTTTCCCCGTCCTGGCTGCGCAGGGCCAGGTAGAATACCTCGTCCCGGTAGTGGAAGCTGAGAATCTTGTCCACATCGTAGCTGGTCAGCTCCGGCGTGTTGATTTCCTGGAGGTTCAGATTGGTGTTGGCAATGGTTACCGTCTTCACCGGCTGGGGCTTGTAGTGCATAATGTGCATCTTGATGTCCGCCCGGTAGTTGTAGGCCATGACCCCCAGAATCACCAGGGCCGTCAGCAGCAGAAAATACAGGGTGGAATGATTTTTCTTGGGAGGCTTCCGCCGGGCCTGCCCAAAAGCAACGGGCTGGGGCCGGGTAGGCCGTTTTCTATGGAATAGCGCCAAGGGTTTGCGCTCCTTTCATTATGGTCAAAACCTAGTATAGCATGAAAAAAAGCGTTTTACCAAGAGATTTGGCAAAACGCTTTGTCCCGGCCTTACGCTCCGGGGAAATTCTTGCTGAAATACATATTGTAGGCTTTGTGGAAAATCAGGTTTCCCACGTAGTAGCCCTGACTGTAGGGCAGAATGTCCAGGGCCGTGCCGTCCACCTTGCCAGGGGCCTGGTTTAACAGTTTGCCTTCCTCATCGCAGGGCAGGGCAGCCTTGAAGGTCAGCTTCATGGTCTGGTCCTTGTAATTGTAGGTGTACAGCTGGGTGTATTGGAAGCCGCTGTGGTTTACATAGTCCAAAGTGTAGGTGACCACCGAAAGCTGGTAGGCCGGGGGAGCGTACTGGACCACCTGTACCGAATCCAGGTCCACATACCGTCTGCCCTTTTGGGACGTATCCACGCAGACAAAGCGCTGGGGCTGCTGGTCAAAGGAATTGGCAAAGCCCGGCACTGCAAACGAGCACAGCAGCATCAGCACCAAAAAGAATTTCTTCATAAGTCTCGCCTCCTCAAATGTGAATAAGGTGTATTTTTATTATAGCATAGAATTGCAAGAAAATTCCTGGGATTTATCGCTGCCAAAAGGGAGCAGGGGGAACACAAAAAAATGCACCAGCCGCAGCTGGTGCACCAAAAATCCCTACTTACAATCCTTATTTAATTTTATTCTTGTTCAGCTTGCTGGAGAACCGGTTGCCGCAGGACTGCACCAACTGCACCAGGGCAATCAGCACGATAACCGTGGCCAGCATGGTGTCGGCCTGGAACCGCTGATACCCGTAGCGGATGGCCAGGTCCCCCAGACCGCCGCCGCCCAGGGCGCCGGCCATAGCCGAGCTGCCGATCAGGCTGATGATGGCCAGGGTAATCCCCAGCACGATGGAGTGCATGGCTTCCGGCAGCAGCACCTTCCAGATGATTTGCAGGGGAGAGGCCCCTACAGACAGGGCTGCTTCAATAACCCCGTGGTCCACTTCCAAAAGGGAGGACTCAATAATCCGGGAAATAAACGGAGTGCAGGAAATGGTCAGGGGCACAATGGCTGCGGTGGTCCCGATAGAAGACCCGACAATAATACGGGTCAGGGGAATAATGGCAACCATCAAAATGATAAAAGGCGTGGAACGGGTGGCGTTGACAATGGCGCCCAAAATCCGGTTCACCACTTTGTTTTCCATAATATGGCCCTTGCCGGTCACCGTCAGGATAACCCCCAAAGGAATCCCAAACAACGTAGCCAGAGCGGCGGAAACCACCACCATGTAGCAGGTTTCCCCCAGAGCCTTGATTAGCAGATTCATCATATTAGGAGACATAGCCAATCACCTCCACCTTCAATTGCTGCTTGGCCTGGAGATAATCCAGGGCCTCCTTCATATGCACCTCGTCGCCTTCCAGCTCTACCAGCAGCGTCCCGTAGGGGGTGTTCTGGAGGCTTTCAATGTTGGCGGTGAGGATGTTCACGTCAATATCAAACTGCTTGATCAGCACGGAAATCACCGGTTCTCCGGCGCTTTCCCCAATAAAGGACAAGCTGACCAGCGCCTTGTTTCCCGGCTGGTAGACCTTTTGGATGTTCATCTGTTTTACGAAATCCGGCAGGTCGTTGTGCTGGATGCTGGCCACAAATTCCTTGGTGGTGGCCTTCTGGGGATTGGTGAACAGGTCGAACATGGTGCCTTCTTCAATGATTTCCCCGTTTTCAATAACGGCAACCCGGTCGCAGATTTCCTTCACCACATTCATCTGGTGGGTAATCATCACGATGGTAATGTGCAGCCGCTTGTTGATGTTCCGGAGCAGGTCCAGAATGGATTCCGTGGTTTGGGGGTCCAGGGCGGAGGTGGCTTCATCGCACAGCAGCACCGTAGGGTCGGAAGACAGGGCCCGGGCAATGCCTACCCGCTGCTTCTGGCCGCCGGACAGCTGGGACGGATAATGGTCCGCCCGGTCGGTGAGGCCCACCAGTTCCAGCAGGGGATCCACCTTCTTTTTGATGGCAGCCTTGTCCAGCCCTTGGATTTCCAGGGGGAAGGCAATGTTGCCGTAAACGGTCCGGCTGCTCAGCAGGTTAAAATGCTGGAAAATCATGCCGATGTTCTGCCGGGCTTTCCGCAGTTCCACCGGGCTCATGGCCGTAATGTCCTGGCCGTCCACAATCACCTTGCCGCTGGTGGGTTCCTCCAGCCGGTTGATGCAGCGGACCAGGGTGCTTTTGCCGGCCCCGGACAAACCGATGATGCCGAAAATTTCACCTTCATTAATAGACAAGTTGATATCTTTCAGGGCGTGCAGGTCCCCGGAGCTCGTGTGATAGATCTTGTCAATGTGCTGCAGCTCTATCATAAAATATGTCCACCTCCATACAATAAAAAAACCTCTTCACTCAATATGAAGAGGAATGCGTTTGGCTTAATCATCTTCATCTTTCAGGCTGCACCTGATGGACTTAGCACCGTTCACAAAGTGATGGTTGCCGTAACATCATCGGGCCAGTCCCTCCGTTACTCTTGATGAATCCGTGTGGATAAATGATACTCTGTTATGTACAGTTTGTCAATGTGTTTTGGCAAAAAAAGCCTCCAAAGTGGAAAAATGTCAAAGTTTGGTAAAAACTAGAAAAAATACTTGACTTTATTACTTCATCGGAGTAAAGTACTAAATCAGTAAAGAGGTAAAGCGAGATCGGCATTCGGTCCATTTCATAAACCAAACCTGGAAACACCTAGAAAGGGGTACCAACATGATTATTCAAGCAGGTTACAACAAAAAAGAACTTCTGCAGCTGGCTGACGCGTTCCTCACCCTGGAGAACAAGGAAATGTGCCTGGCCTTCCTGGAAGACATCTGCACCCCCAACGAGCTCAAGGCCCTGGGCCAGCGGCTGGAAGTGGCGGTGCGTCTTCATCGCGGCGAAAATTATGCCAAGATTGTCAAGGATACGGGCGCCAGCAGCACCACCGTTTCCCGGGTTAATCGCTGTTTAAACTATGGGGCAGGCGGCTACCAAACCGTCATTCCCCGTATTACCAAAGGAGAAGAAAACGCATGAGTACCAACATTTTGAGAATTCCCTATGGAACCAAAGATATCCTGCCGGGAGAAGCCCGGCTGAAGCGGAAAATGGAGGACCAGATTGCAGACAATTTTCTGTCCTGGGGCTATGACGAAGCCATTACCCCCACCTTTGAATACGCAGACACCTTTGCCCTAAGCGGCGCCGGCATTACGGAAGAAAGCATGAAGTTCATGGACCGGGAAAGCCGCACCATGATCCTGCGCACGGAAATGACCACCCCGCTGGCCCGGATGGTAGCCACCCGGCTCAAGGCTGACAAGGGCATCAAACGGCTGTTCTACATTGCCAACGTGTTCCGCCACGAACAGACCCAGGCCGGCCGCCAATGCGAATTCAGCCAGGCAGGCATCGAGCTCATCGGGGCAGCGGCTCCCACGGCGGACGCCGAAGTCCTGGCCCTGGCCGTCAGCAGCCTGAGGGCCGCCGGCCTGACGGATTTTCTCCTGAGCGTCGGCCACAGCGGCTTTTTGGCAGGGCTCATGGAAGAAGCGGAGCTTACCGGCACCCGGGCCGAATTTGTCAAGCACATGGTGCTGAGCCACAACGCCGTGGGCCTGAAGGAAGCTGCGGATTCCTACATCCGCAAGCCCGTGAAGGAACTGTTCCGGGAGCTGCTCTACCTCCAGGGCGGCGTGGACCTTTTGGACCAGCTGGAACGCCAGGTTTCCAATGAAAAGAGCAAGGAAGCCCTGCGGAACCTGAAAGCCATCTACCAACTGGCTTCCGCCTACGGCGTAGGGGACTACCTGTCCTTTGACCTGTCCCTGATTCGTGACTTTGATTACTATACCGGCATGGTGTTTGAGGCTTATGCGCCCCATATCGGTTTCAATATCTGCGGCGGCGGCCGCTACGACAAGATGATGGAGAACTTCGGGGCTCCGGCACCGGCCACGGGCTTTGCCATGGGCATCGACCGGATCATCCTCAGCCTCCAGCGGGAAGGCAAGTTCAACCAGGAATCCAAATGGGATATTTACGTAGCCTGGGCCCCCGGTCATCAGCAGCAGGCCATTGCCAAAGCCATGTCCCTGCGCGCAGACGGCAAGAACGTGAAGGTTGCCACCGACGCCCTGACCCCGGAAGAAGCGGACAAGGCCTGTGCAGCTAACCGCTGCGAAGCTGTAGCATACGTACGATAGGAGAGCTGTGAAATGGACTATTTAACGATTGCATTGCCCAAGGGCAAACTGTTTGCCAAATCCGTGGACTTGCTGGCCAAGGTAGGCTACGCCGCCGAAAACGTGGTGGAAAATTCCCGGAAACTGGTGATTACCAATGAAGAAACCAAAGTAAAATTCATCATCGTGAAAACCGTGGACTTGCCCACCTACGTGGAATACGGGGCCGCCGATATCGGCATCATCGGCAAGGACGTGCTGCGGGAAGAACAAAAAGATATCTACGAACTGCTGGATATGGGCTACGGCGCCTGCCATTTGATGATGGCCGTGCCCGAAGCCAAGCAGCTGCCCAACCTGACCGACTACGCCCATATGCGGGTGGCCACCAAATACCCCCATTCTGCCTCCGAGTTTTTCGAAAAGCTGGGCATGCAGATGGAAATCGTCAAGCTCAACGGCTCCATCGAGCTGGCCCCCATTGTGGGCCTTAGCGAACTGATTGTGGATATTGTCGAAACCGGCCGCACCCTCCGGGAAAACAAACTGAAGGAAATTGCTACCGTGTACCCCAGCTCCGCCCGGCTCATTGCCAATAAGGTCAGCTTCAAAATGCAGTATGACCGGATCAAGAAACTGGTGGAAGACCTGGAAACCGTACTCAAGGAGGAAGAATAAATGAAAGTATTGGATGAAAGAAAAAGCACTGCGGCCGAGATCAGCCGTTTACTGGAAAAGAAATCCTTTGATGAAGTAGAACTGTCCCCGAAAGTCAAGGCTGCCGTAGAAAAACTCTTTGGCCGGCCTCTTACGGCGGCAGAAGAAGTGGATATGATCGTAAACGACATCCGCAAGGAAGGGGACGCCAAGCTGTTCGCCTACACCAAAATGCTGGATGGGGCGGACTTGAATCCTGAGACAATCAAGGTCAGCGAAGCCGAATTTGCCGAAGCCGAAAAGGCCGTGGACCCCAAGACCATGGGTGCCATCAACCGGGCCATTGCCAACGTGCGCAAGTTCCACGAAGAACAGCTGCCCAAAACCTGGCTGACCCCCCGGGCCTATGGCTCCTTCCTGGGCCAGAAAATGACCCCGGTGGACTCCGTGGGCATCTACGTGCCCGGCGGCACCGCAGCCTATCCTTCCTCCGTGATTATGAACGCCGTTCCTGCCAAGGTAGCCGGCGTGCCCCGGATTGTCATGGCAGCCCCGGCTGGCCGGGATGGGAAAATGAACCCCTACGTACTGGCCACCGCCAAAGCCATCGGCATCACCGAAATCTACAAAATGGGCGGCGCCCAGGCAGTAGCGGCCCTGGCCTTTGGGACGGAAACCGTGCCCAAGGTGGAAAAAATTACCGGCCCTGGGAACATCTTCGTGACCCTGGCCAAGAAAGCCGTCTACGGCCACGTGGATATCGACATGCTGGCTGGCCCCAGTGAAATCCTGATTGTAGCCGACAAAACCGCCGACTACCAATACCTGGCTGCGGACCTGCTGAGCCAGGCCGAACACGACCCCCTGGCCTGCGCCATCCTGATTACCGACGATGAAAAGCTGGCTAATCAGGTAGCCGAAGAAGTGGAAGTCCAGCTGGCCCGGCTGCCCCGGCGGGAAATTGCCGCCCAGTCCCTGGCCGCCCAAGGCAAGATCATCCTGGCCAAGGATATGGAAACCGTGGTGGAAATGGCTAACCTGTCCGCCCCGGAACACATGGAAATCAACACCAAGGAACCCTTTGCCCTGGTACCCTATATCCGCAACGCCGGCGCCATCTTCCTGGGAGCCTACTCTCCGGAACCCCTGGGCGACTACTATGCCGGCCCCAACCACATTCTGCCCACCGGCGGCACTGCCAGATTCTATTCGGTACTGAATGTGGAAACCTTCATGAAAAAGACCAGCATCATTTCCTATACCAAGGAAGCGCTTTCTGAAGCCGCCGATGACATTATTGCCATGGCCGAAGCCGAAGGGCTCCAGGCACACGCCAATGCCATCCGCATCAGAAAGGAAAAACAACTGTAAGAACCTGGCTCAAAAAGTTTAGAAATATTGGGAGGAAGTATTATGACGGAAATCAAGGCACGGGCATGCTTGTCCAAATTTGAAGATTATCAGGTAGAAACGGTACCTGATGCAGATATTATCGTAAACGCCAACGAAACCAACTGGGACCTGACCCCGGAGCTCCGGGTAGAGCTCCAGACCCGGATCAGCGAAAACGCCTTTAACCGGTACCCTACCATGCACGGGGAAGAATTGTCTGAGCAGATTGCCAAGGCCCTGGGCGTAGACCCGGCCACGGTGGTCATTGGCAACGGTTCCAGCGAACTGTTGGAAAAAGCCTGCTTTGCCTTTGGCGGTGCCGGCACGAAAATTGCCTATCCGTCCCCGTCCTTTTCCATGTACGAAACCTACGCCGTACTGGGGGACGCAGAGCCCATCGCCTTTGCCCTGACCCCGGAAGGCTTCATTGACCCGGACGCGGTCATCGCCTTCTGCCAAAAGGAAAAGCCCAATGCGCTGATCATCTGCAACCCCAATAACCCCACCGGGAACTTTAACCCCCGCAGCGACATGGAAAAAATCATCCGCAATGTGGACTGCCTGGTGATTATGGACGAAGCCTACCTGGAATTTTCCAAGGAAGACGGCCAGGTGCTGGCCAACTCCACCTTGGAGCTCACCAAGAAAGTGGACAACCTGCTGGTGCTGCGCACCTTCTCCAAAGCCTACGGCCTGGCCAACCTGCGGATTGGCTACGGCATTGGGAGCCCGGCAGTGATGCGGGTACTCAAGAAAGTGCTGCTGCCCTATACGGTAAACGGCGTGTCCATCCTGACCGCCGGCCTGGTCTATGCCAAGCCGGAAGTGCTGGCCCAGCGGGTGCGGGCCGTGGTCAAGGGCCGGGAATACCTGCGGGAGCAGTTTACCGCCCTGGGCTTTAAGGTCCTGCCCTCTGCCACCAACTTCATTCTGGTGCTGCCCCAGGGCAAGGTACTGGACAACCTGGCTGCCCAGGCTGGCAAAAGCGGTGCAGAACCCGCTGCCAAAGCCAAGGCCGCTGGCTCCTACCTGTTCAAGCAGTTATTGAAACGGAAAATCCTCATCCGGGACTTCTCCCAAAAGGACCAGCTGCCGGGAGGCCTGCGGATTTCCATTGGCACCGCCCAGGAAAATCCGGAAATTATTGCAGGCGTCAAAGCCATTTTGGCCCAAGGGGAGGCATAAATCATGCGGGAAGGTTTGGTGGAACGCAGTACCAAAGAAACCCAGGTGAAGGTCCAGGTGAACCTGGACGGCTCCGGGAAAGCAGATATTTCTACAGGCATTGGCTTTTTTGACCATATGCTGACCCTTTTGGCGGTCCATTCCTTTATGGACCTGCGCATTGAGGCCCACGGGGACCTGGAAGTAGATTCCCACCACACCGTGGAGGACGTAGGCCTCTCCCTGGGCAAGGCCCTGCGCCAGGCCCTGGGGGACAAGGCGGGCATCCACCGCTACGGCAGCTGCCTGCTGCCCATGGACGAAACCCTGGCCCAGGTAGCCCTGGACTTCAGCGGCCGCCCGTTCCTGGTGTGGAACGCCGAGATTCCCCGGGTCAAGCTGGGCAATTTCGATACCGAAATGGGAGAGGAGTTCTTCCGGGCCGTAGCCGTGGAAAGCGGCCTGACCCTCCACGTGAACGTGCCCTACGGCAAGAACACCCACCATATGCTGGAAGCCATTTTTAAAGGATTTGCTCGGGCCGTGGCAGAAGCCGTGGCCAAGGATCCCCGGGTCCACGGGGTCATGAGCAGCAAGGGGGCATTATGAGCGAGCAAGTGGTCATCATCGATTACGGCAGGGGCAACCTGCACTCAGTATATAACGGCCTGGTAAAGGTCGGCGCAAAACCCGTGATTTCTTCGGACCCCAAGATCATTGCGGACGCCCAGCGGGTAACCCTCCCGGGCGTAGGCTCCTTTGGGGACTGCATGCACACCCTGGAAAACCGGGGTCTGGTGCCGGTGATCCAGGAAGCCCTCCACAGCGGCAAGCCCTTTTTGGGCATCTGCCTGGGCGAGCAGCTGCTGTTTGAAGGCAGCGAGGAAGCCCCCGGCGTCAAGGGCCTGGGCTTTTTCAAGGGCCAGGTGAAGAAAATCGTCACCCCCTTTAAGATTCCCCACATGGGCTGGAACCAGATTCAGGTAGTGAATCCTTCTCCTCTCCTGACGGAAGCAGACGGCCAGTACGTGTACTTCGTCCACAGCTACCATGCAGTGCCCGAGGACCCCAGCATCATTACCGCCGTGTGCGATTACGGCGCCCAGATTACGGCTTCTGTAGGGAAGGGCAGTGTCCAGGCCTTCCAGTTCCACCCGGAAAAATCTTCTTTTGCGGGTCTTGCCATGCTGAAAGCCTTTAAGGAGTGGAAATTATGAACATTTATCCTGCCATCGACCTAAGGGGCGGCAACTGCGTCCGCCTGGTAAAGGGCGATTTTTCCAAGGAAACCATCTACAGCAATAACCCCGGTGAAATGGCCGCCAAATGGGCCAAGCTGGGAGCCTCCTGCATCCACGTGGTGGATCTGGACGGCGCCCTGGCCGGAGAAAGCAAGAACCTGGCCTCCATCGACGCCATTATCGCCCAGGGGAAGATTCCCATTGAGGTGGGCGGCGGCATCCGCACCCTGGAACATATTGACCGACTGCTCTCCCGGGGCGTTCACCAGGTGATCCTGGGCTCCGTGGCCGTCAAGAACCCGGCCCTTGTAAAGGAAGCCTGCGCCAAGTATCCCGGCCGGATTGTGGCCGGTATTGACGCCAAGGCCGGCATCGTAGCCGTGGAAGGCTGGGAAGCCAGCGGCCATATGCGGGCCGAAGACCTGGCCAAGGCCATGGCAGACGCCGGCGTCAGCCGCATCATCTTTACGGACATTGCCCGGGACGGCATGCTTACCGGCGTCAACGTGGAAGCCACCGTGCAGATTGCTAAGGCATCCGGCCTGCCTGTTACCGCTTCCGGCGGGGTGGGCAGCCTGGAAGATTTGCGGGAACTAAAAAAAAGAGAAGCAGCAGGCATAGAAGGGTGTATTATAGGTAAGGCGTTATATACTGGCGCCATTGACCTTCGCCAGGCTGTGGCAATCGCAAAGGAGGCCTGAGCATGCATACGAAACGGATCATTCCCTGCCTGGACGTAAAAGACGGCAGGGTGGTAAAGGGCACAAATTTTGTTAGTCTCAGAGACGCAGGGGACCCGGTGGAACTGGCTTCCCTGTACGAAAAGGAACAGGCGGACGAGCTGGTATTTTTGGATATCACCGCCTCCCTGGAAAAACGCAAATCCATGGTGGACGTCATCGAGCGCACTGCCCGGGAAGTGTTCATGCCCCTGACCGTTGGCGGCGGCATTACCTCTATTGAGGATATGCGGGCCGTACTCATGGCCGGTGCGGACAAAACTTCCCTGAACAGCGCTGCGGTCAAAAATCCGGACCTAATCCGGCAGGGGGCCGAAGCCTTCGGCAACCAATGCGTGGTACTGGCCGTAGATGCCAAAAAACGCGGCGAAAACTCCTGGGAAGTCTACATCCATGGGGGCCATACCCCTACGGGCCTGGACGTGCTGGAATGGGTGAAACGGGCAGTGGACCTGGGCGCTGGGGAGATACTTCTCACCAGCATGGACGCCGACGGCACCAAGGACGGCTTTGATATCCCCCTGACCCGGGCCGTGGCCGACGCCGTTCCCGTCCCGGTAATTGCTTCCGGCGGGGCCGGCTCCCTGGACGACTTTTACAAGGTGCTCACTGCCGGCGGTGCTGACGCTGCCCTGGCTGCCTCCGTGTTCCATTACGGGACCTTTACGGTGCGGCAGGTGAAGGAATATTTGCGCAGCAAAGGAGTGGAAGTTAGACTATGAAAATTGATGTAAGTCATTTGAAGTTTGACGACCGGGGACTGATTCCTGCCATTGTTCAGGACTACAAGACCAACCAGGTGCTGATGCTGGCCTATATGAACGGAGAATCCCTGGCCCGGACCGTAGAAACCGGCTATACCTGGTTCTGGAGCCGCAGCCGGCAGGAACTGTGGAACAAGGGCGCCACTAGCGGTCATACACAGCGGGTGCTCAGCATTACCTACGACTGCGACGGGGATACCCTGCTGGTGAAGGTGGAGCAAAAGGGCGCCGCCTGCCATACCGGCAGCTACTCCTGCTTCTTTAACCCCCTGTGGAACAGCGGCTCCGGCGAAAGCCTGCCGGTCACCGAAAAGAACCTGCCCCAGGTGCTGGACCAGATGTATGCCCTGATTCAGCAAAAACAACTGGCCCGGACCCCGGACAAACCGGCCCAGGGCCAGCAGGACTGGATTCTGAAGAAACTGGGTGAAGAATGCACCCGGACCCTCCTAGCCTCCAAAAACGACAGCCGTGACCAGGTTGTTTACGAGATGGGCGATTTATGGTATCATTGCTTAGTGCTGTTGGCCTTCCACAACATTACCTCGGAACAAATGCTGGCGGAAATGGGCGGGAAAAAGGAATAACAGCAAATCTCTAGGCTGGAGGCTGTTAAATGGCTAGATTGTTTGGTACGGACGGCGTCCGCGGCGTTGCCAATGGCAAGGTCCTGAACGCAGAACTGGCATATAAATTAGGACGTGCAGCTGCACAATATTTCGGGCGGGAAGTAAAAAGCCCCAAAATTATCATCGGACGAGATACCCGCCTGTCCGGCACCATGCTGGAAGCTGCCCTGGCAGCAGGCATCTGCTCCGCAGGGGGCAACGCCCACCTTTTGGGCGTGATTCCCACCCCGGCTGTTTCCTTCCTGACGGAACCCCTGGGGGCCAACGCAGGCGTAGTCATCTCCGCCTCCCACAACCCCTTTGAGGACAACGGCATCAAATTCTTTGCCCACAGCGGCTTCAAGCTGCCCGATGCAGTAGAAGATGAAATCGAAGCCATTGTCAACCGTCCCATCGACTACGACAATACCCTGACCGGGTCCTCCCTGGGCAGAGTGTACACCGAAGAAGACAAGAGTAACCTGTACGTGCAGCACGTGGTAAAAAGCGCCGACTGCAAGCTCAACGGCCTGAAAGTGGTCATGGACTGCGCCAACGGCGCCAACAGCGAAATCGCTCCTATGATCCTGCGCCTGTTGGGCGCCCAGGTTATTCCCATCTTCAATAACCCCAACGGCATCAACATCAATAACGGCTGCGGCTCCACCCATCTGGAAGCCCTCCAGCAAAAAGTCTTGGAAGAAGGCGCCGACGTGGGCATTGCCAACGACGGTGACGCAGATCGCTGCCTGGCAGTGGACGAAAACGGCCAGGTACTGGACGGCGACCAGATTATGCTGATCTGTGCCCTGGACCTGCTCAAGCGCGGCAAACTCAAGGACAACGTCCTGGTAACCACCGTCATGAGCAACGTAGGCCTGCAAAAAGCCATGAAAGAACATGGCGGCAGCACCGTGAAAACCGGAGTAGGCGACCGCTACGTCCTGGAAGAAATGCTGAAACACGACTACAAACTGGGCGGCGAACAATCCGGCCACATCATCTTTGGCGACCTGGCCCGGACCGGCGACGGCATGATGACCGCCGTGAAGCTTCTGAGCTCCCTGGTCCGCCATAACCAGACCCTGTCCCAGCTGGGCAGCCTGATGGTCAAGTATCCCCAGACCCTGCTGAACGTCCGCGTCAAGGACAAAAACGGCTGGGAAGAAAACCAGGCCATCGCCGAAGTAGTCAAGAAATATACTGAGGAACTGGGTGACGATGGCCAAGTACTGGTCCGCGCCTCCGGTACCGAACCCCTGATCCGCATCATGGCCCAGGGCCCCAACCAGGCCGAACTGGACGCCATCACCGACGCCATTGCCGAAGTGGTACGCAAAGAACTGGCGTAAGCGCAGGGTGTAGGGGAATCAAGGTAAGCTAAAAATGACTTGTGAACGAGAACGCTCACAAGTCATTTTTTTCATATATCCTATGCCTTCCCCGCTTTCTGCGCCCCCTCTGTGCCTCCAGTAGATTTGGAATAGGCGCATTTTCCCCATTTCAGTTGGGTTTACGGCAAAATGGAGATGACGAGGGGAGGAGAAGGCAAGCGGCAGTTGGTCGCAGAATACCTAGTTGAGAATCGTATAACCCGGCCCACAGACCGTATGCCTTCTTCTTACCAGTGCACTGCTTGGCATGCACTGGTAAGGGGAAGGAATGTTCCGCCCTTTTTCCTTATTTACCTTCATCAAGCGTGAGGAAGGTGGCCTGCCGTAAGGCAGGACGGAAAGAGTTTCCATTCAGCGGAACAAGGATGGGGGTTCAAATCCAGGATGTTCGCGGACCGCACCAACAAACTACCACCCCCTCTCCCTGGGACAAAAACGTCTCCAGCCCCCTTCGTAGTTGACCAACCTGCCAAAAAATAGTATGATAGACACGCTACAAAAACATGCCGCCCGGGTATACCGGTCTGGCCGGTCAGCAAAGGGCTTGAGGGGGACCTTTGCAAAGAGATTTGCGTAGTGGATCAGCGCACGTGCCGGGATTCCCGGCAGACGAGGAAGAGGTTTATCGAAACGTCAGCGGATGCCTCTCGGTAAGCTGCAAACCGTAAGCAGACCTACAAACCCCTTTGGTAACAAAGGAACACAGAAGGGCCTGCGGCAGACGGTAAGTACAAATTCAGGAGGGCACAACTATGTGCGGAATCGTAGGATATATCGGCAGAAAACAGGCAACCCCATTTTTGATGGAGGGCCTGAGCAAACTGGAATACAGAGGCTATGACTCTGCCGGCATCGCAGTATACAATGACGGAAAAATTACCGTAGAAAAATGCGTGGGCCGTTTGGACGCCCTGCGTCAAAAAATCGTAGGCAAAGAACCCGTGGGTACCCTGGGCATTGGCCATACCCGCTGGGCTACCCATGGGAAACCCAGTGACGTAAACGCCCATCCCCATACGGATGAAAAGAACGAATTTGCCGTGGTCCATAACGGCATCATCGAAAACTACATGCCCTTAAAGCAAAGCCTGCTGAAAAAGGGCTACCACTTCCGTTCCGATACGGATACCGAAGTGGTGGCACATTTGATGGCCGACCTGTACACCGGGGACTTTGAAGAAACCGTGCGCAAAGTGCTGCACGTAATCCAAGGCTCCTATTCCCTGGTATTCATGACCACCAAGGACCCCAGCAAGCTCATCTGCGCCAAGAAGAACAATCCCCTGGTCATCGGTCTGGGCAAAGGCGAAAACTACATCGCCTCCGATATCCCCGCCATCATCAGCAAGACCCGGGATACCTATATTTTAAGTGACGGCGAAATGGCCGTCATCACCCCGGATTCCGTAGCAGTCAAGGATCTGGAAGGCAACCCCATCGACAAGAAAGTCTTCCGGGTAACCTGGGATGCCGAAGCAGCCGAAAAAGGCGGCTTTGAACACTTCATGCTGAAGGAAATCTACGAACAGCCCAAAGCCGTCCGGGATACCCTCCGCAGCCGGGTCAGCAAGGACAGCGACACCGTTACCTTTAACGAACTCCAATGGACCCCAGAAACCCTGAAGGACATCAACAAGATCTTTATCGTAGCCTGCGGCACCGCCTATCACGCCGGCATTGTGGGCAAGTACTATATTGAAAAAATGGCCCGGATTCCCGTAGAAGTCGATATTGCCAGCGAATTCCGCTACCGGAACCCCATCATCGATGAACACTGCCTGTGCATCGTGGTCAGCCAGTCCGGCGAAACCAGCGATACCCTGGAAGCCCTGAAAGAAGCCAAACGCCGCGGCGCCAAAACCCTGGCCGTTACCAACGTGGTGGGCTCCTCCATTTCCCGGGAAGCCGAGCAGACCGTGTACACCTACGCTGGCCCCGAAATCGCCGTAGCCTCCACCAAAGCCTACACCACCCAGCTGATTGTTATGCTGCTGCTGGCCATGTACATCTCCTCCCTGAAGGGGACCCTGGACCAGGAACGGCTCCACCAGCTGATTCAAGGCGTTCTGGCCGTGCCGGAACAAATGCATGATATCCTGGACCATGTGGACCAGATTAAAGCCTTTGCCGCCAATTACGGCGATTGTGAAGACGCCTTCTTCCTGGGTCGCTCCCTGGACTACGCCGTAGCCCTGGAAGGCGCCCTGAAACTGAAGGAAATCTCCTACATCCACGCAGAAGCCTATGCTGCCGGCGAACTGAAACACGGCACCCTGGCCCTGATTGAGGAAGGCGTATCCGTCATCGTACTTGCCACCCAGTCCTCCATCTATGACAAAACCATCAGCAACTTGCAGGAAGTCAAGACCCGCGGCGCCATCGTTATCGGCATCGGCATGGAAGGCGATACCGAGCTGGCCAAACACGCCAACTCCGTTATCATCATTCCCAAAGCCGATGAAGACCTGGCACCCATCTTGGCCGTCATTCCCCTCCAGCTGCTGGCCTATTACGCCGCCCTGGTTCGCGGCTGCGACGTAGATAAACCCCGCAACCTGGCCAAATCCGTAACCGTAGAATAAAATAGGAAAGAAGTACCGTAAGGAGGCTGCCTTGGCAGCCTCCTTTAACCTTATTAGGGCGGCCCGCACTATACACCCCGCAGACCGCACCAACAAAATCACCATTGGGAAAATACCGCAAGGCGGCAATAGGGGAAAATGGCAAAACTACCAAACTCCTTGTACTAGCCTTTATTTAGCATATGACCAGCAGCGGTTGGAATGCCCCCAACAAACGTGTGGGGGGTGTCGCCGAAAGGCGACGGAGGGCGCTCAAACCACGCCGCCCCACACTACACCCCGTAGACCGCACCAACTAATACGAGTTTTCTCCAGCTAAAAGTTGCCCTTGGGCAACTTTTCCGTCGTTGAGCTACCGTCCTTCCTGCACTAGCCCCAAATGGAGACAGGCCTTTCCCCTTGGGGGAAGCGGCACCGTAGGTGCCGATGGGGGCAATATGGTCCTGCCCGCTTTGCGGGCCCGGCCTCCTCCCATTCCCGTGGATCGCACGAACCATTATAACCTCTCGCCTCTAGGGGAGAGGAAAGCATCACTACCTTTGCATAAGGTAGTGATGCAGGAGAGTGGATTCCCGGCACCACATCACTTCAGGTTCGCGGACCGCACCAACAGGCATCCTCCCCAAACCTTACTTAGAAAGGACAATCCCCATGCACAAAAAATCACTTCCTGCCCTAATCCTGGCCGGCCTCCTCCTAACCACCACTGCCTTTGCTGCCCGGCTGACCCAAATCGCCAGCTCGGACAAACAGTGGACCGGCGTCGCAGTGTCCCAATCCGGGCGGATCTTCGTCAATTACCCCACCTGGAACGACTACCCTCGGGACTACCGGGTCGCCGAACTGGTGGACGGCAAACTCCAGGCTTATCCCAGCCCTGAAGCCAACCGGGACTTCGTCTGCGTCCAAAGCGTCATAGCCGATGGCGAGAACCACCTGTGGATCCTGGACCCGGCCAAACTCCGGGACAAACCCGTAGCCAAAACCGGCGCCCGGCTGTATGAAGTGGACCTGTCCACCAACCGGATTACCCGGATCTTTGTCTTTCCAGAAACTGTGGCCCGGCCCGGCAGCTACCTGAACGACGTCCGCTTGGACCTGAACCGCAAGGTGGCCTATCTCACAGACTCCGGGGAAGGGGGTATTGTGGTCCTGGACCTGTCCACTGGGGACGCCTGGCGGGCCCTGACCGATATACCCCAGGTCAAAGCCAACCTCCAGCAGATAGACTTTGTTTCCACCGGCCCCGATACCCATGTGAGCCAAAGCGATGGTCTGGAACTCTCCGCTGACGGCAATACCCTGTATTTCACCGCCCTGGGCGGGGACAAACTCTACGCCGTACCCACCGCCGTGCTGAGAAACCGAAAACTCACCGTACCCCAGCGCCAGCGCTCCATCCAGGTGGAGAACCCCCAGAACGTCCCCACCGACGGCCTGATACTAGACGGCCATACCCTGTATATGGCCGACCTGCCCAAAGAAACCCTGTGGACCTATGACCTGAAAAAACACCAGGGCAAAGACCTAGACCTGGGCCAGCCCCTCCGCTGGGCCGATAGCTTCGCCAAAGGCCCAGACGGCACCCTGTACTTCACCACCTCCCAAATCAACTACCCCAAGAACCAGCGCACCAAATATGGCCTGTATAAACTGGAACCCTAAAAGAAGAACAAAAGGCATTCCCCCTGAAGTCAATGGGGGAGTGCCTTTTGTTCTGTCCAGCAGACCCTTCGAACAATTGCGGCCGCAGGCCGCAGAAGGAGCACTTCCCGTCACTACCATAGGAGAGTGCTCAGCTTCTAAAGGGAATTTGCAATAAAAATACACTTTATTCTTCTTCACTGTACGCACGTTGTGTTTAGAAGAATGTACTTTAAGAAACGTAGTAATACATTTTTGCTGACCGAATTTAAGCATTTGCGGCCCCCGGCCGCCTGCCTTCCCCTTAACAGTGCGCTGCTTGGCGTGCACTGTTAAGGGGAAGGAAAGCTCCGCCCCTAATTGCAAAGCGGAGCAAGGATGGGGTTCCCAGCCGTGATGCCCGGAGGGATCAACTTGCACACGACAACTGCATATCACCTTCTCCTTGCATAAATCCATGAAAAAAGCTACAATAGGGACAATGTATTACCAACAGATTGACAACTGTCTTGACAATAAATCAGCCCCGCGCTGAACCCTAAGGAGATTCAATCATGGAAGATATTTTTGATGCCATTGCCCGTCTCAAAAAAGAACGCAACGCCATTATTCTGGCCCACGTGTACCAGCCGGAAGAAATCCAGGAAGTAGCCGATTTCTGCGGGGATTCCTTTGCCCTGGCCCAGCAGGCCGCCAAAACCGACGCCGACGTCATCGTGTTCTGCGGCGTCCGCTTCATGGCCGAAACCGCCAATATCCTGTCCCCGGACAAAATCACCCTGCTGCCCAATATGGAAGCTGGCTGCCGGATGTTTGACGATACTCTGGACGCCAAGGTCCGGGCCGTGCTCCAGGAGCACCCGGAATACACCGTGGTGTCCTATGTAAATACCCCGGCCTCGGTGAAGGCGCTGAGCACTATCTGCTGCACCTCCTCCAACGCCGTAGCCGTGGTGGATTCCCTGCCTAAGGACGCCGAAATCCTCTTTGTCCCCGACCAGAACCTGGGCTCCTTTACCGCCGCCAAAACCCAGCACAAGATCCACGGCTGGGCCAGCTGCTGCCCCACCCATGCAGCGCTAACCGTCGAAGAACTCCAGGCCGCCAAAGCCGAGCATCCCGGCGCCAAGGTCCTGATGCACCCGGAATGCCGGCCGGAAGTCCGTGCCCTGGCCGACTACGTAGGCAGCACCATGGGCATTATCCACTACGCAGAGGACAGCACGGACCAGGAATTCATCATTGCCACCGAATGCGGCGTCTTCGCTCCCCTGGAGCAGCGCTGCCCCGGCAAGAAGTTCTATCCCGCCGGTCGACTGATGCTGTGCCCCAATATGAAAATGATTACCCTGGATATGGTGAAGCAGTCCCTGGAAACCCTGGAACCCCGGATGGTGGTCCCCGAGGATATCCGGAACAAAGCCCGCCAGTCCCTGGAACGGATGCTGGCCATTTCCGGCGGAAAGAAGGCCTGAGCCATGGAATATTGGACCGCGTTTGATACGGAGCAGTTGACTCCCGTGGAAACCCAGGTGCTGGTCATCGGCTCCGGCGCCGCCGGGCTCACCACCGCCCTGGACTGCGCCCGGGCCGGAAAGCAGGTGCTGGTGGTGGTCCGGGATACCTTGGAGGACTGCAACACCGCCAAAGCCCAGGGCGGCATTGCTGCCGTTATGGGGGAGGGGGACTCCACCGCCCTGCATCTGGAAGATACCCTCATTGCCGGTGCCGGCCTTACCGACGAAGCCATGGCCAAAATCCTGGTGGAGGAGGGGCCGGCGTCCGTCCGGGACCTGATCCAGGACGGCGCCCTGTTTGACCGGACTGCCGACGGCACCCTGGCCCTGGGCCGGGAAGGTTGCCACAGCCGGAACCGGATTGTTCATGCCAACGGAGACAGCACCGGCGCCGAAGTAGCCCGGGCCCTCCGGGCCGCAGCCGCCAAGGAACCCAATATTACCGTTCTGGAGCACTGCTACGTTGCGGACCTTCTGGTGAAGGAGGGCACCTGCTATGGCGCCATAGCTCTCTACCAGGGCGGCCCCCTGTACCTGCGGGCCGCTGCCACCGTCCTGGCCACCGGCGGCCTGGGCCGCCTGTTTGCCTACACCACCAACCCCCACGGCGCCCTGGGTGCCGGCGCTGCCCTGGCCTACCGGGCGGGAGCCGAGCTCATGGATATGGAATTTGTCCAGTTCCATCCCACCGCCCTGGCCAAACTAGGCTGTCCCAGCTTCCTGGTATCGGAAGCCGTCCGGGGCGCTGGTGGCAAATTGTACAATACCCAGGGCGAACGCTTCATGCCCAAGCACCACCCCATGGCCGAGCTGGCCCCCCGGGACGTGGTGGCCCGGGCCATCGCCTGGGAAATGAAAAAATGCCAGAGCGACCACGTACTCCTGGACACCACCGGCATTGACCACTTTGCGGACAAGTTCCCCATGATTACCCGGACCCTGCGCTCCTATGGCGTGGACCCCGTAAAGGAGCAGATTCCCATTGCCCCGGCAGCCCACTACATGATGGGCGGCGTGCGCACCGATGCCCAGGGCCGGACCAATATCGCCCGCCTGTACGCCTGCGGGGAAGCCGCCTGCACCGGAGTCCAGGGCGCCAACCGTCTGGCCAGCAACTCCCTTTTGGAAGGCCTGGTGTTCGGCCACCGGACCGCAGAAGCCCTGGAAGGGGAAAGCGGCGTGGACTGCACAGCTAGGCACTGGGCCAGCCACCTGGTACCCGTGACCCAAAGCGAAAGCGAACTCCAGCAGCTCCAGGAAACCCTCCGCCAGCTGCTGAGCCGGCAGTTGGGCATTGCCCGGGACCGGGAAGGCATGGCTGAAGCCCTGCGGCAGCTGAAAGCCTGGGCCGCCCTCTTTGCCGGCACCGCCTGCACCACCGTTACCCAGCTGGACCTGCGCTGCCAGCTGCTGGTGTCCCAGCTGATCACCCAAGCCGCCCTTGCCCGGGAAGAAAGCCGGGGCGCCCATTACCGGACGGATTACCCCCTGTCCCGGGTGGGGTGGCAGCATCACAGCATTGAAAAACTACAGAAATCCCAGGAGGCTAACCTATGAACCCCTTACTGTTGGACCAGGACCTGAAAGCCTGGCTGGAAGAAGATATTGGTTTTGGCGATATTACCACAGAAGCCATCGTACCGCCGGACGCCGTGGCCACCGGCCTCATTCATACTAAAGAAGCTGGCCTTGTGTGCGGCCTGCCCCTGGCCCAGCGGGTCTTTGCCCTGCTGGACCCCACCCTGACCTTTGTGCCCATGGTGACGGAAGGCACCGCCGCAGGAGACCGGACTGTACTGGCTAAAGTTTCCGGCAGCGCCCGTTCCTTGCTTACCGGCGAGCGCCTGGCCCTGAACCTGCTCCAGCACCTGTCTGGCATAGCCACCTATACCCATAAACTGGCCCAACTGGCCGCCCCCTACGGTGCCGTAGTGGTGGATACCCGGAAAACCACCCCGGGCCTGCGCCAGCTGGAAAAATACGCCGTCCGGGTGGGCGGCGGCCGGAACCACCGCCAGGGTCTGTTTGACGCCGTCCTGATTAAAGACAACCACATTCAGGTAGCCGGCGGCATAACCCAGGCCTTGGAATTGGCCAAAAAGCACACCAGCCATATGACCAAAATCGAAATCGAAGTAGAAACGTTAGAAGGCGCCAGAGAAGCCCTCCAGGCCGGCGCCGACGTCATCATGCTGGACAACATGGCCCCCGAGCAAATGAAAGCCTGCGTCAAAGAACTCAAAGGCAAAGTGATTATAGAAGCCTCCGGCGGCATCAATGAGAACACCCTGGCCCAAGTGGCCGCCACCGGCGTAGACGTCATCTCCGTCGGCGCCCTGACCCATTCTGTTAAGGCATTGGATATCAGCATGGATATTGGGAAAATAAAATAAGGCAATGAAAAACGCTCTGGAAAACCCCAGAGCGTTTTTCATTGCATCAGCACCAAACCGATAGCTTGCAGACCGCACGACCAAAAAACGGTACAGAGTTTTCTACAGCTAAAATTTGCCTACGGGCAAATTTTCTGTAGTTGAGCTACCGTCCTTCTTGCACTAGCCCCAAAAGGGGACGAACTTTCCCCTTGGGGAAATGCCGCAAAGCGGCAATGGGGTAGGCAAGCTGGTCCGGTCGTCACTACTCCCCCACACCCCACCCCTCCCCACTTTTCTTCAATAAACCCTTGCCTTTTCTCAGCTATTAATATAAAATAACTAAGAATAAGGCAAAAACCTGATGCTTACCAATCGAAAACGATTCACTTAAGGGCTTGCTCCTTTAGCCGCGCTGCTGGTGCTGGCATGAAGAGAGTGCCTTTTATTTTTTGGAGAGGCCATGATTCCTGTAAAGATTACGATTCATAGCGAAAATTTAAGCGATGGCTCCCAGCCCCTGGACCTGGTCACTTCCGGCCAGCTGCAGACGGTGGGCCGTGCTACGTATGTACGCTATGAGGAAACACCCATTACCGGGATGGAAGGCACCAAAACCACCCTGAAATGGACGGAAGACACCCTGACGGTGATCCGCCACGGGCGTTATGAGCATCGACAGACGTATGTACGGGGCCGGAACACTTCTTTTCAGTACCAGACCCCGTATTTTACTGTGCCCATGATGGTCTTCACCCGGGACCTGACCATTGTCCGTCAGCCCCGGGGTTGGCATGTACAGGCCTTTTACGACCTGGAAATGCAGGACCAGCCCAATGGGTCCATACGCTTGACTATTGAAATTGAGGAGGAAGAAATTCGTGGACATGAAAAAAGTACTGGCAGAAGCGGTCATCGCCGCAGTCCAAAAAGCCATTCAGGCAGGTAAGCTGCCCCAGGGCGATTTGGTACCGGTGGTTCTCACCGTTCCGCCCCAGAAGGCATTTGGCGACTTTGCTACCAACTTTGCCCTGCAGGCCGCCCGCAATCTGCACTGCGCGCCGCGGGTAATTGCAGGTGCCATCCAGGAATTCCTGGACTGCCCCAGTGTGGAAAAGGTGGAAGTTGCCGGACCTGGCTTCCTGAATTTCTTCTTGAAGGAAGACTGGCTGTCCGCAGCCCTGCGGAATATTCTGGCCCAGGGGGAAAACTACGGCAACCTGCCTGCCAAAGCAGGGGAGAAGATCCAGATTGAATACGTCAGCGCCAACCCCACCGGCCCTCTGCATGTAGGCCACGGCCGGGGTGCTGCAGTGGGTTCCGCCCTGGCCAACCTGATGAAGGCTGCCGGCTACGATGTGAGCCAGGAGTACTACATCAACGACGCCGGCAACCAGATGCACAATCTGGCGGCTTCCGTGAACGCCCGCTACCTGGAGCTCTACAACATTCCCTGTGAATTCCCGGAAAACGGCTACCACGGGGAAGACATTGTGGTCACCGCCAAACGGATCCAGAAGAAATACGGCGACAGCTTTATCCATATGCCGGAAGCAGAACGGCTGGAAAAATTCCAGAGCATTGCCAAGGACGAAAAGCTGGCCGCCCTCCGGGAGGACCTGGAAGCCTTCAACTGCCACTTTGATGTGTGGTTCAGTGAACAATCCCTCCACGATGCCCATAAGATTGAAGAAGCGGTAGCCGAGCTGGAAAAGAAGGGCTACATCTACGAAAAGGACGGGGCCAAATGGTTCCGCTCCACGGATTTCGGCGACGACAAGGACAGAGTGGTCATCCGGGACAACGGCGTTTCCACCTACTTTGCCGCCGACATTGCCTACCACCGGAACAAGTACGAACGGGGCTTTGACCGCCTGATCAACCTGTGGGGCGCCGACCATCACGGCTACATTCCCCGGGTAAAGGCCGCCATGCAGGCCCTGGGCTACGACCCCAGCCACCTGGAAATCCTGATCCTGCAAATGGTCAGCCTGTACCGGAACGGCGAGCTGGTAAAGATGAGCAAACGTACCGGCAAGAGCGTGACCCTGAACGAGCTCATCGAAGAAGTGGGCACCGACGCAGCCCGGTTCTTCTTCATCATGCGCAGCATGGACAGCCAGCTGGACTTTGACCTGACCCTGGCCACCGAGCATTCCAACGACAACCCGGTGTACTACGTCCAGTACGCCCATGCCCGGATCTGCAGCATCCTGCGCCAAATGGCCGACGAAAAGATTACCCTGGACCCCAACGCGGACCTGTCCGTGCTGAAGGAGCCCATTGAAATAGACCTGATCAAGAAGCTCAACGACTACACCGAGCTCATCGACACGGCTGCCCTGGAACGGGCACCCCATAAGATTGCCCACTATACCTACGAACTGGCAGGAATGTTCCATTCCTTCTACAACCAGTGCCGGGTACTGGGCGTCGACCCTGCCCTCCAGCAGGCTCGATTGGCACTAATTACAGCTGTGGGCAATACCCTGCGCCATGGTTTGAAGATTCTGGGCGTCAGCGCACCGGAACATATGTAATATAGAAAGAAAGCGGAAAAGGGAGGAAAAAAATGACCAAGTATATTTTCGTAACAGGCGGCGTGGTTTCGTCCTTAGGCAAAGGCATTACGGCCGCATCTCTGGGCCGTTTGCTCAAGAGCAGAGGCTATAAGGTGACCATCCAAAAGTTCGACCCGTACATCAACATTGACCCCGGGACCATGAGCCCCTACCAGCATGGTGAAGTATTCGTTACCGACGACGGCGCCGAAACCGACCTGGACCTGGGCCATTATGAACGGTTCATCGACATCAACCTGACCCGCAACTCCAACGTGACTGCCGGCCGGATCTACCAATCCGTTATCGACAAGGAACGCAGAGGGGACTATCTGGGCCGCACCGTACAGGTCATTCCCCATATCACCAACGAAATCAAGGAACGGGTGTACCGGGTAGGCCGGGAAGAAGAAGCTGACTTCGTGATCACCGAAATCGGCGGTACCGTAGGCGACATCGAAAGCGAACCCTTCCTGGAAGCCATCCGCCAAGTGAAGAAGGACGTGGGCAAGAACGATGTGCTGTACATCCACGTGACCCTGGTTCCCTACATCTCCGCTGCCGGCGAACTGAAGACCAAACCCACCCAGCACAGCGTAAAAGAACTGCGCAGCATCGGCATTACCCCCGATATCCTGGTTTGCCGTTCCGAAAAGGAAATCAGCCGGGAAATGCGGGAAAAGATGGCCATGTTCTGCGACGTGGACGCTGACGCCGTGTTCCAATCCATCACCGCTCCCAGCATCTACGAAGTACCCATGCTGCTGGAAGACCAGGGCCTGGACAAAGTGGTTCTGAAAAAACTGGATATGGAAGACAAACCCAAGGATATGGCTGCCTGGCATGCCATGGTGGAAAAGATTCTGGCACCCCATGCCAAAAAATCCACCATTGCCATCGTGGGCAAATACGTAGAACTGCCTGACGCCTACATTTCCATCGTGGAAGCCCTGAAACACGCCAGCTACTTCCATGACGCCGATGTGGACATCGAATACATCAACGCTTCCGACCTGGAAGAAGCCGACGCCAACTACGAAGAAATCTTCAAGGGCGTGGACGGCATCCTGGTGCCCGGCGGCTTTGGCGACCGGGGCATCGAAGGCATGATCCGTGCCGTACGCTATGCCCGGGAAAACAAGATTCCCTTCTTCGGCATCTGCCTGGGTATGCAGTGCGCAGTCATCGAATATGCCCGGGACATCTGCGGCATGAAGAAAGCCAACAGTACCGAATTTGACGAAACCACCCCGTACCCCGTCATTTACCTGATGCCGGAACAAATGAGCGTGGAAATCAAAGGCGGCACCATGCGGCTGGGCAAATACCCCTGCAAGCTGTATCCCGGCACCCTGGCCGAAAAGGCCTATGGCACCGACCTGATCAGCGAACGCCATCGCCATCGCTACGAAGTGAACAACGAACTCCGTGACCAGCTGTTCGAAAAGGGCCTGGTGCTGGGCGGCACCCTGCCCAACGGCAAGCTGGTAGAAATCGTAGAACTGCCCACGGAAGTCCATCCCTGGTTCCTGGGCGTACAGTTCCACCCCGAACTGAAATCCCGTCCCACCAATCCCCATCCGCTGTTCAAGGACTTCATCGCTGCTGCCCTGGCTTGCCAGAAGCACTAAGCCTGAAGAACGCAAGACAGAAAAGAAAACGGGCGGCATTTGCCGTAACCCGTTTCTTTTCTTTGGGATTCTTGGTACAATAAAAGAGCAATGCAAATTGCCGAAAATAATTGGAGGCGTATGCAATGAACAGAGAATTATCCATGGAATTTGTACGTGTAACAGAAGCAGCCGCCATGGCCAGCGCCCGCGGCGTAGGCCGGGGCGACAAGAACGGCATTGACCAACTGGCTGTAGACGCTATGCGGAAAATGTTTGATACCGTCAACATCAGCGGTACCGTAGTTATCGGCGAAGGGGAAATGGACGAAGCCCCCATGCTGTACATCGGCGAAAAAGTCGGTGCCGGCGGTCCCGAAGTAGACATCGCTGTTGACCCGGTGGAAGGCACCAACCTGGTGGCCAAAGGCCAGCTGGGAGCCATCGCTGTTATCGCCATTGCCCCCAAGGGCTGCCTGCTCCATGCACCCGATATGTACATGGACAAAATCGCCGTTGGCCCCAGAGCCAAAGGCTGCATCAACATTGACGATCCTGTCAGCGTAAACCTGGAACGCGTGGCCAAAGCCATGCACAGAAACGTCAACGACCTGACCGTCGTTGCCCTGGACCGTCCCCGTCATCGCAAGATCATTGAAGAAGTAAGAGCTGCTGGTGCCCGCATCCGCCTGATCAGCGATGGTGACGTAGATCCCATCGTCAACTGCGGCATTGAAGGTACCGGTATCCATATGTACATCGGCCGGGGCGGCGCTCCGGAAGGCGTACTGGCTGCAGCCGGCCTGAAATGCCTGGGCGGCGATATGCAAGCCCGCCTGGTGCCTGAAAACGACGAACAAACCCAGCGCTGCCATGAAATGGGCATTGCCGATACCCGTCAAGTCCTGACCATCGAAGACCTGGTAAAAGGCGACGACTGCATGTTCACCGCTACCGGCATCACCAACTGCGACCTGCTGAGAGGCGTTAACTTCTTCGGCAACGGCGCCCGGACCCATACCGTATCCATGCGGTACGCCACCGGCACCGTACGTTTCGTTGATGCAGTCCATACCTTCGACCGCAGCAACATCAACGTAAAACTGTAATACCAATACCATAAGAACCAGAAGGGGGTGTGGATTCATTCACACCCCCCTGCTGTATTGGTGGGAAAGTGGGGGAACTTGGTTTTGAACCCCAACCGCCTTCCTGCGTCAGGCACCTTCCCCTTCTCCTGTTCGCGCAACGCGGCGAACAGGTAAGTGGAAGGCAGCGGCCGGAGGCCGCAAAAGGAGCACTCTTCCCCGCCCTAGCAGGCGGTACCTCTCCCGTAAACGCGTGAGGTCAACTTCTAGAGAAATTTCGCAATAATAATATACTTTATATTGCTTATGTACTCCCACATTGTTCTCAAAAATAAGTAACTTTAGAAATGTGGTAGTGCCTTACTGTTGACCTCTATCAAGCGTGACAGAGGTGGCGCCGGTAGGCGACGAAGAGAGTTTAAAATAGCAATATAATTATATTATTTGAACTTTAATAGGGTATATTGGCAGGTTTTTGGGGTCATTGACTAATCTGTTGGAGCTAAACTTCTATCGGCACCTAGCGGTGCCACTTCCTACAGTGGTTCGCTGCTAGCCAGTCATTTTCACCTTTCGGGCTCAATTCCTGGGCAGCTATCACATGGCTCGCGTATACCAAACAGCTTTTG